>Ga0214545_1011467_pt1 | contig 12206 bp, 6 predicted proteins | sample CNSS4metaG_FD_160064 | JGI IMG/M metagenome (GOLD analysis project Ga0214545, IMG submission 160064) | Root nodule microbial communities from cowpea collected in UCLA plant growth center, Los Angeles, California, USA - CNSS4 | ecosystem: Host-associated > Plants > Roots > Nodule | place: USA... | reverse complement strand
GTTCGCGTCGCATGACACCAATAATAAAATAATACGAAAAATTTGAATGAAAAGTTTTCAAAATTATTAAAAAAAATTAAATCATTTTTCAAATATTTTTCCAAATAGCTTTTTTCAAAAAGAACTACGTAACCCTGATTCTTCATTCACATGGAGATACGTAGGAGCGAGGATTAATCCTCGTCGGGCCCAAAAAAATCAAAAAAAATAGTTTTGTTGTTTTTTGTACATTCTCTTATTAATATTTTTGGGGAAAATTAAATATTTTAAAGAAATCACATAACTTTTGCACATTTAATTAAAGGTACCGTCTTAGGACGAACGTTGTGGGGTGCTAATACCTTCCCTACACGTAACCGACTCCCGAACCCAAAATTTGGTTTTTCGCAGAGCTTGTTTTTTTTTATGGTTTTCCATAGTTTCCTATAATAACTATGGTGGCGACTCCAAACTCTGTTTTTACAATTTTTTTTTTGCTTCGTCGTCCCGTAGCGATTTCGGTTGCGACAAAGATAGAAGGAGGAGGAAGGGATCATTCCCACAAGCTCTAGCACACCTCCAAGCTCTCAAAGAGTGAAAAATCGCATCCCAAACTGCCAAAGACGATTGCCCCTCGAGAATCTAGAAGAAATAGGTTTAATTTTTGCCACATCAACACATGTGCCGCTTAGCGTCATCCCTGCACCGCTCAGTGTCCAAAAAATGTGTGCCAATCAACGCTCAGCATTGGCTTCTGGTGCTCAACGCCCAAAAATGCGAGAAGAATAGCGCTCAGCCTTGAATTATGGCGTTCAACTCTGGAAAATGCGAGAGGAATGTGGCTTAACCTTGAATTCTGCCGCTCAACCTTGAACTACTATGTTCATATCTTCAATTTTGGCTTTTTTTTTTCTTTCTTCTCTGGTTGACAACTTCTTTGGCTTGAGACAAAAGTTTTCTATCATTAAATTGGTCACAAAAATGGGGATTAGTAGTATAATTAGATCTATGTAACCCATATTGTATTTATTCACAAACAGAAAGTAAAAGTGAGGATTAAGTGGGTAAAAAGCTCAAGAGGAGTTGATTTTGTTAGCAAAAGATAGCCAAGATAATGGTAAAAAACTACATTATCAGATTTGCCCAAATTCAAACACACATTCAAATATCTCTTAGGATTTAAGCTAAAGTTGAAATGTTCATCAACTTTATCTGACAAAAGCATGTAAACCCTGGCCAAGTTATCTGCCCAGTACGATATGTCCTTTTATCACTCAAAGAAGTATAAGGCCATGTAGCCCGGGAGATAAGTATTGTCACCTATAAAAGAAGTTGCATGAAGAAGAAATGAAAAATTAATGCTACATGGAGCATATTAAATGCCTCTCTAAATTGTGACTTATTGATCACTCAAACCTCTACATTTGTATAAGCCAAGAGTGGCTTGTCAAAAGAATAATTAGTTGAGCCAAAAAGGGCTTGGGAAAAGAATGCTTCAATGGGACAAGCCACTCCTAGTATATTAATAAGGAAGGTTGGACTAATGAACAACAATGAAAGTCTTCAAACTAGAACATGCATAAGATGTTAACTTTACAAGCCTTGTAGTTGTGAGAAAGAATATTGTTGTGTTCATTAGCGAACTAAGATAGTGCTTAACCTTGTAAACTTCGCAAGACACAACCCTTTTATACTGAACAAACCTTGTGATCTTTTGAATATGATGTGAATCCATAAAGGTGGATTCATTTTACGGAACTATCTAGGTTGGAATGCCAATAAGCAAGAAATTTGGAAAATTTTGTAAAACGAGAAATGGAAATAAATAAGAAGATGATGTGGAAATTGAGAGATGTCACATTTCCAAGGATGGAAGATAAGCCTAAGAGTTTAAACACACAAAGGGATGGATGACTTTTGATAAAACTCAGGGGTTCTTAAATCACTCAAGAACGTAGGAGAATCACTCTCACTAAGATAAAAAAGATAAACTCTAATATTTCTAAATAAAACCCAACTTGTCTTCATTGATAAAAAATGATTCAACTTATATAGAAGCTTAAGCCATCAATTACAAAACACCCATTAATTACAATTACTTCCCACTTAAGCTAATATTGATCTTACTACTTAATGATTGATTATAACTGAAATTGTGGTAACCCAAAAGTCACCCAAAAGCATTCAGTTTTGCATCCTCTTGGTTTACCAAAGGTTGAAGACTAAGTTGTCAATTAAGCCTTTATTACAACTTGAAATAAAACCAAACTAAAGCTCATTAATTGATTAACCCAAAACATAATTTGGTAAATCAATTTTACAAAAAAGGATTGGGTCATTCATTTAAACAAGCTAATTACTTACAAACTACAACAAAGTGACACGTTATTCGTCCTCCATTTGGGCCATGATGCAATTCACATCAAAATACAACCCAAACAATTTCTTTATCTTAGCCAAGAGCTTGTTGTTAAAGAGTACTTGTGTTTGCAACTTGTTATTAAACAAGACTTATATGGGTTATCCAGGAGTGTTATGAGCCAAAAGAGTACTTGTTTATATCTTGTAACAATAGTTGCATAGAGGAACTTAATCAATTGATTAAGAATTGAATGTAACTTGTGCTATAAGATGAACTGGTATAAACATATCTTGAGTAATTTCTTCCTTTTCTAACCTTGGTATATTATATGTTATAGCTATTGGTCTAACTTAAGAAGGTGAACTTTCAAACTTCAATTTTGAAAATATTTGTCATTTTGTCTTACAAGTATAAACTCATCGTCTAATTATTCAAATGATACTTGCAAAAAACTGCAAAAAGTTTTTAAAACACAATTCAACCATCTCTTCTTGAGTTTTACATGTTTTCATAGTCTGCATGTTTATTTTTTGATAAGCAAAATCTTGATTAGGCAAGGCAAAATTATAAGATGTTATCATTTGTCAAACGAAGCACTAACATCTTGCATGATCTTCTTTGGACATAAAACACTTGTCTTGCAGATAAAGCATATTCATGCTTTATACTTTGTTATGAAAATCATTTAAAAAAACCAAGGTTGTTGGAATTTACTTTAACATGTTGCAACCATTTTCATTTTTGTAAAAGCTTGACAACTCTCTTAAAAGCTTTGAATGCATATCTTTTAGACACAATGAGCAATGCCTAGGTATATCAATAAAAATCAAATACTATCACTAAAGCATAATAGTTTCCACCTAGACTTATAGTCCTTGAAGGAAAAAATATCCATGTGCAAAAGTTCCAATGGTTTAGAGGCTAAAACAACATTTTTCTAACTAAAAGAGACCTTGGTTTGTTTTCCTCTTTGACATTCTTGACAAATTTGAATTTTGGTAGACCAAATACTAATTCGTTAGAGATAAGTTTGCCTAAATGATTCATATTAATATATGTAGCCTTATGATGCCAAAATCATGAATTTTCTTTTAGCATGTCTATAAGAACAAAAATTTTCCTTTTACTTTACTGTTCATTCTGATTTCTAGATTTTTCATATGCCCCTTAAGATCTACTTTACTAAGATTACGATTGAATTCATTGGGAAATGAATTTGGGTTGACTAACCCTAATTATACTTAATTTTTAATGACATCTTACATAATATATGTTTTTGGACTTCACATTGGATGACCTACTCCTGCATTAGACATTTACTCCTTAATTGGACTATCTATTCGTGCATTAAACATACACTATCTAATTTGATTATGGAAACGTTGACAACCAGTGGCGATAATGGTCCTTCATCTATAGTATTTAACTTTTTATATAATCTTAGCAACTTTATGTAGAAAATGTTTGACTGACTTCAAAAGATGGGGGAGGGATAGGGGGATGGGGTAAATTGAAATCACTGCCAAATTTTATTTTCACAAAATGATTTTTCAAAATTAATCTTCACAGTTTCCATTTTGACCAAGCAAATGATATAAAGTGCAAACATATCACTTTATTTAGTTAGTTGAAATTTGATTTTAGTTTATTGATAATATGACAAAATAACAATCTTAATGAACAATCTTACGAATAGATCATTATTTGGTTAAATTGTTAAAAGTTACATACAATTTTAGTCACATAGAAAGTCTTTTGATGTAAAAGCTAAGATCAATTATGATAAGTTCTAAAAGCTTCAAAATAGAATAAAAATTAAAGAAAGACAGGCAAGAACACAAGCAAGATTTATACTGGTTCACCCTTTAAGAGCTACATCTGGTCTACTTTACAACCTGAGAAAACTGTTCCACTAAACATCAAGATAGTACAAAGTTACAATATATACACGACACAATTTCACAACACTTTTTCAACTTTATAAGAACATGCAAAACCCTATTGCATACCTATGGAATTTTATCGTAAAAAACTAAGAACTTAATAAGATAAAGCTAAAGAACAACAATTTAAGACCCAAAAAATTTATATAAAGAATAATTAATAAAGTACAAGTAATGGTGGGTTAGGAATATCCTAAGAGAATTTCTTGACAAATCCTAGACAATGAATAATACTAGCTCAAGAGGTTAGGAGTACTTGGTCATGTTGAGAGGATTTGGGTTTGAATCTTGTGTGTGCCTTAGTTTGATATTTTAATTATGTTTTATTTTACAAATATATTGTGAATGCGGAAGTATGACTTAACATGGTATGTATGCGTAAATTACCATGAATTACATGGTAGCTTGATGGTTATGCATATGCTTGGTGGGTGGAAGGATGTGAGTTCAAACCTTAGTTATTCTTTTTCATGTTCTAACATTTTTGCTAAAGGGAGGCAAAACCTAAAAACTGGGGGGCAAAACCTAGAAACTCTAGAGATCCCTTGAGAAACTAGAAGGGTAGCTTGGAAGCAGCTGATGTGCAGTAACTACACAGTAATGGCCACTAACCAATAATTTTAATTAATTTCGTTTTATTAACTTTTTATTTATTTTTGGGCTGGAAATTATGAGAGGGGGTGAGAAAATAGAGAGTCCTTAAGTGTGGCAACAAGGAGAGTAAGGGAGAACTAAGAAAAACCGTGATCCAGAGAGAAAAGTTGAGTGTTGAGAGGGAGTTGGAGTGGAGGCAAGGCGTGGAGCCTTTGGGAACAAGGAAGAATCCATTAGGAATTGCGTTGGAGCAAGGAAACCAAGTAAGGGGAGCTATCCGTACTTGTTTTAATGTTGATCGAACTGTTTTGCATGATTTTCATGGTCTAAGTGTTTGATTCCCATTCAATTGACACTATTTTTCGTAAAATATAGGTTTTTCTACCCAAAAACCGCCTGGTAGCTAAGAAAGCCCGACAAGTGACACAACCATTACTTCATGGTTTTCTGGGTTCTATGATGATCCGTCTGGTGGCAGTGAAGAACCACTAGGCGATATGCATTAAATAACATAGTTTTATATGTTTTTGGTGTTTTCGTGATGTGTTGGGTGTTTTGCACTTATGTGAACTTGATAATATGTTTCTTGGTATAATCAGATGATAATATATGCTTTTGATGGTAAATTGATGAATTGGGGTTTGTGTGCAAATAAGGGATCAATATAGGTTTGGGTTTGATTGTGAATTATAATGTGCAGAAGTTGGAAATTGATTGTTGTAAGATTGGGTTGAATGGATGGAAATTTGAATGCATGCTAGATGTGTGATTTTTGTGATTGAATTGAAACCGGAACCTTAATTAAGGGTTGGGCATATTACAATATTCAGCAGGTGCAGGGAAACTAGAAATTCCAGAATCTTGATGCACCGCCTAGTGGTGGCTATGAGCCGTCAGGCGATGAAGGGTGGCCAACACTCTAATTTAGGTTGGCTTAGTGGGAAAATGAAATTAGGGGTTATTGAATATGGTTCTGATTCGAGTATTTACCTGGTTGTATGATGTATAGGCATTCAATTAGTGGTATTGATGCATGAGTTAAAGTTATATATTTAATATGGAACTTGTATTTGTTTGAGTCATAGGTTGGAAAAGAGTAGAATGAGCATTGTTGATACTAATAAACTGATTTTATGTCTTAATAGTCTAGAAGTGACAAATTGAAGGCATTTCACTTATATATATGAGGTACTAAATAAATAAAATAATTGTTAAGATATTTATGTATGTGTTGGTTGTTATAGGGTTTTATGAATTGTGAAATGAGGTATGATGTATATGGATGCAAGAGTAGTATTGATTTTGTGATGGTGAGATTGTAAGCCTGATGGTACTGTTGGACTTAAGATCACTTATTTCTATATATGCTTAACTATTTTCAAGTGATTCATTATTTTTAAGTTGGAATGCTTGAGTGCTTATGTTTCATTGGTCATAAGGAATTGTGACGATGGATTATGTGGCATGTGAATTGTAATAATATGATTTTGGTATTCTGGTTGTATGATTGATATGCTTGGGTGTGCTAGGAAACATGTTGTTGTGCCTAAACCAATAGAAAACTGATTTACTAGTGGGGCGCTTGGCGAAGGAGGTTCGTATGTTCCGTACTCACACTTGAGGCTATTATGAGCGGGAAGGTTCATAGTAGGTGTTCACACATGTTGGACTACGAGTGGGCAGATTCGTAGAGTTGGACTACGGGCGAGGAGGTCCGTAGAGTTGGACCACGAGCGGGTAGGTTTGTGGAAGCATGATAATTCCTAAGGACTAAGGTTGTGAATGGATCTTTCTCATATAGGTTATGAGATTGGGATGAAACGTTATAAAGGAGTCGATGAACTAAAATTGGCTAAGATAGATTGGGTGAGGGTTAATTCTTATTATTTATTTATTGTGTTATTTTCCTTTCTCAACTCACTCTTTTTGTTTGTATTTGACGATGATCGTGTGACTTGTCATGCAAGAGTAGATGTGAATCCAGGTGAGGACATTGATGCCTAGAGACAGAGTGGGGGTAGATTGTGGAAGATTACTTTATGTTTTATTTCCAAACATTTTGTAATAAGTCTTATGATGTTTTTCTTTATTATGGATTTGTAACAAGGAGGATTTAGTATATTTGAACTTTATCGATATAAGTTTTAAATTTTGCGTGCTTTGGAACTTTATATATTATTTTAATTCTTAGAAAATTATATGATAGTTACTTTATCTAGTAATATTCACTTGGGGTATTACAACACAACTTGAAAATTGATTCCCTAGACCAATACAAATCCTTTGCCAAAAGCAAATCTACGTTAATTTGTCCAAAATCTTCTCAAGAACTGTTTGATTCTTTTTTATTTACGTAATACAACTCTCATTTCAGCTCGCATATGTTTTTAAAATGAATTTTTGAAAAGTTATCTTTCCATGTGAGCTGAAAGAATATTATATAAATATATTCTCTAATACATTCAACTGAATTAAAGTAACAACCAATAAGTTAATTTTACTTATTTAGTGAAATCAATTGATTGATAATTATTTTAATTTATTAAAATGTTCATAGTATATATCCTAGAAGCTAAAAACTTTTCAATTTATTAAAAACTAATTTTAAAAGACTAAAATATTGACCATAAATCAATCCTTAAATTAAACAAAGTGAAAGTATAGAATCAATCAATTAAAATATTCTTATAGAACATTTTAGAGTATCAAATATTATTAATTGAAAAAACTATCTGTCTCAGGAGTTTATATATATTTAAATCAAAATATCTGAGAATAAAAAAATTATAGTATAATCAAGCAGTTGAAAAAGGTTTTTACTAATTAATCAAAATGTGATTTGTCTCATACAGTCATTTTTACTAGTTAATTATTAGTTGCATTTTAATCGTTTGAAATCATTTGAAATAGCTCTTTTAGTGATTTCAATCTATCCATTCACGTTTCAATAGGTAAACAAAATGTGAAAACATTTTCTAATGAAGGTTCTAGTATTTTAACAAGTTGAAATCATATATGTCAATCGATTAATATATTTAATCATATGCTCTAATAATACCTTCTAAATAGTTTTTTGACCGACACTTTAAGTGTAATTATAATTTATGTGATTTACACTACCTTTATATATTAATAAGTTGTTTAAATATAGTATGATTACACACATCATTATATATTTATTATTTAATATTTTTAAAATTATTTAAATACAATGATCTTAAAAATAATTATAAAAATATGTGATTGGACGTTTCATCTTATATTTTGTATCTTATTATTTAAGAATAATTCTAATAAATGAAATTTAAAACCTCGTATATTGTTATTTTAATAAATAAATTTTAAAATATTTTATCTAAATATATTGCTTAGTATCTAGAAACCATATAAATATAACAAACTTAGAAAATAAATTATTTAAAATATATGTATGACTACATATTCATCTTATATACAATACTTAATAATTTAAAAGTAATTCATGTATCTAAAATTTAAATTAAATATTTACTTTTCTACAATATTATAGTTTACACACAATAGTGGTTTGAGTTACAAGTCTCTCCTACTATCTTATCTTATATTGTAGATATATTAACATGAATTATATAAAATATAAAACTTCATTAATATACCAAAAAATATAAAAAAATTAAAAATATCAATTCTTACAAATAGTTTTACATATAATTACGTAACTCTGGTTTTTCATTAATAAAAATATGTAACAATAAGATCAATTCTTACAAGATCAAATAAAATGTTTTCACAATATTTTTAGAAAAACTAATTAGTTAAAAATAATTTAATATTTTATATATTTTTATTTAGTTTTAGGAAAAAAAATTAAATATAAAAGAGTTAATATTAAATTTATACATTTAATTAAAAATAATAGTCCACGCAGCTTAGTCGTCATCCACATTTTTCTTGAAGACAACAAACTCTTTTGCAACCTTCTTCTTAGCCTCATCAGTCAACTCTCTCTGTAACAAATTAGCTACCCTCCAACCCATAACCATTGATTGTGCTTGAAACTCCAACAAAGCCTTTATAGAAGTACCCAACTTTGTCGCCTCCACAAGCTCCAACTCATGCTCACTCAGATTAATGTCTACACCTTTCCTCATGCAGACATCTAGGCCTCAAGATTCTCGATCTCTGAGGCAACAAAGCAAGAGTATGACGTGCCACCCTTAGCAAGAAACTCGAGTCTTCTTGTCTTTGCCCTTCGCCTTCTACTTAGATGGGGAAATTCTCTTCGCGACACTTTTAAGACAATGGGTATCCACAACGAGATGAGTCAGATTTGGTACACTAGTCTGCCCCTCTTTTGAGTGGCATCAACCATCTGTTTCCTCAGTCTGACGAAGATGTCCTCCTCAACACCCATTTTGGAAGCATTTTGGGCCATATAGCCTAGAAAGCTATCACTGACAAGAAGCCCGATCATTATAAATCATCCACTCCCAAAAGCTACCTTGATTCCAGCAAAACCTGACAACCACTACAAGAAAAAATATTTTTAACGGAGGTTTATTTTTACATTACTCAGGGTTAAAACCTCTACTAAGTTCTTTACCCGGGGTTTCGATTTCACCCGCTAAACCATCCCTGGAGAATGTGTTAGCTAGGGTTTTTACGAACCATAGGAAGCACCAATCAATAACGGAGGTTTTTTATCCTCTTGTATTTAACATAGGTTTTAAAACCTCAGTTAAGTTTTGTGGGTTTAAAAACCCCGGTTAATTATCATGAATTTTGAAACCTCCGTAAAATATTGTAGATTTTGAAACCTCCATAAAATACTATGGGTTTTAGAACCTCCATAAAATAACATAAGTTTCAGAACTCCCATAAAATACCATGGGTTTCAAAACTCCCTAAAATACCCTGAGCTTCAAAACCTCCATAAAATACTATAGGTTTCAAAACCTCCGTAAAGTACCATAGATTTTTAAATTATTATTATTATATTTTTTTTCTCATTTATCATTTATGTATTCATATATATTTTTTCAATCACAATTATTTACATTTATTCTATTTTTTTAATCTATATTTAATGAAATTATACATAAATAGATATAAACTCATCAAATTGACAAATTATTTATAGATGACTAAATGTATATCAAAGTATAACAAATATACGAATTCAAATTCAAATTCAAGTACAATATTAGTCAGCAAAAACTATCATGAAGTACTGCAATGGTTCTCAAAACATAAAATGATTCAATTAACTTCCACATTATATTATATTCTTCAACTATCACATATGATTTTCCTCATGTCCAGAACTTGTTGTATTAGTTGGCACACTTCCTTGATCAGAAACCTACAATATAAATGTGAATCATAATTACAAATATAAACTCTAAAAAATAAAAGAAGTTATGCAGTCTTAAACATTACCGGTGCAGGATTGAACATAGTCAACTCATGAAGCAATATTAGCATCCTTAGCTCTCTCCACAAGGTAATATTTGCATAGTCATCAATCTAGCTTAGTAAATTTGAAGATATAAGATGGTTAACACAAGACAGAGTAGTGTGTTTATATTGGGACACATACCTACGTTTAAGAATCCTCCTTTGTTGAAACAAGTCTGTCACCATTTGATTTTCATTTGCATCATATCTGACTAAAACAACAGAAATCATAATAATTATAATCATGATTAAGAAAGAAACCTAAAGTAGAAAATAAGATGAGAACTTTTTTCATTTCATATACATGTTATACAGGTATAAAGAAAAATTAAAACAGAGTAATAATTTCCGGGAGATTAGCTTCCCAAAATATACCCTTTTGTTAGAGATGTCGTACAACACATGACGTGTTTACCAACTACTTTCCTCGTGCCATTTCATGATAGAAATACATTGTAAAGGATAACATAAATTTAGTTCGGGTGGTGATGATAGGAACCATACAAAATTATAGTTAACATAAGCATATGTTTAATCACATCATTGAACTAGAAATCAAAATTAGTCTGAAATGTAGTAATGCTACCTAATTTTCTATTCTTATAAAGAATTCTGCAAGGAGTCTGATACTCTACAAAGAGTCTTTACATGAGTGCTTATTAAAAAACCCTTGAGCACTTGGATATTATTTTCTTCTGTTTTCTTCTCATTATTTGCAACTGCTACTCTATTCATATGCAACCACACCCTCAACATCAATCCTCCTTCTTTAGCATTTTATAAATCTACAATATGCCCGAAGGAGAACATCTTCTATGGCACATCTAATGTTGATGAGTCCTTCAGTTACTATTCTGAAGAGCTTCATGGTTCTTATTTTGAACATTGTTCAATGGTTAGACTTCCAATAAGAGATGCAGAGCTTGTACCTAACTCGAATGGAAGCCTCTTTGACTATGTATCATCTGATATTCTGGTTAAAATAGAAGTGTCTGGTGAGTGTTCTTCTTGTTACCATCTTAGACGAGGCCAATGTCAACTTGACAGCCAAGGGAAGTTCTTATGTATACAAGGTACCTTGTTTATTGATGGAAATAATTTGTTTCAACTAGCTCCTAGGCTGATGATTTATCTCTCGTAATTCTGATGTGGAATGAAGAAACCTGAACTAAGTATATCTAACTGGTTAAGTTATGAAGCAAGCACTTAAGGATCCAATATGAGTTCTCACTTTCTCATGAAGTTTAGTTATAATAAATGGTTATTTAACCGATCCAAGTTACCACTTATTTCTACTTAGGTTTTATTGTTATTTGTTTTTGTTTAATTCCTTTTTTTTTTCATGTTTTGCAGAGAAAACTAGTAGAAAGGTCAAGATAGTGGTAGCAGGTACAACTTTTTCAACCCCTGATTCTCTCTACAGTGATTTATTTAACTTCGAACACAAAAGTACAACATTTTGTAAATTATTTGTCAATCTTGTATCATAGCAAGTTAAATATCTTCACTGGTTGATGAAGTTTTCCAATATAAGTTCATCTTATGAATATGATGAGTGATTAAATACAGAAAAAAGATGTAGATGTATGGTGACTTCCTATAACAAAAGTAAATAAATAAACAATCTCCTGCAAACAATCTCATATGAAAATAAACAAAGCATCATGGAGGGTATTTTTTTTCTTATTTTAACTCCTTACTGTAATAAACCTATAGCTACATCAGCTGCTGGAGCATTGGGAATTTTGATGGTGTTGGCTTGCATCTTACGAAGATACTATTTCCACAAGAAGAACCCCATTTACATAATGATTGAGAACTTTCTGAAACAACATGGGCACCTTTCAGCCAAAAGGTACAGTTATATATATATATATATATATATATATATA
>Ga0214545_1011466_pt1 | contig 12206 bp, 5 predicted proteins | sample CNSS4metaG_FD_160064 | JGI IMG/M metagenome (GOLD analysis project Ga0214545, IMG submission 160064) | Root nodule microbial communities from cowpea collected in UCLA plant growth center, Los Angeles, California, USA - CNSS4 | ecosystem: Host-associated > Plants > Roots > Nodule | place: USA... | reverse complement strand
AAAATGTATACCTAAACAAATTGCCATTAATAAGTGTATATCGACTCGAATTCTTCGATATTCTTCTTGCCTCCTCTACATCTCCAAGTAATTGATTATCTGCAAGATACCTCTTTATTGGTGTCATCCAGGATTCTTGAGTTGTTTAGATCTCCATAATTTGATGTTTTCCCCTATATCTACTCGAGGGGACATTAATGTTTCTCTTATTACTAACTTGTGCTGACCTGGCTTCATACAACTTGCTAATTTTGATAATAATTCTGCTCGGCAGTTTTGTTCTCTAGGTACATGTATGATGAGCATATCATATATAGATATATTCATGGATTAGTTTAGGACATTTTTATTCATTTTTGAATTATTGGACTCATTTCATCATGCATTATCTAGTCTCGAATTATACATTTGGATTGGCGCGTTGTTTGTGTAAACAGGTCTAAAAGAAGTACGTTAGGCGCAAAACAGTATGTTTCACAAGTGCCTGGTGGAGTCTTCCACGACTTGTGGATGTGGCTTCAGAAGATGCAAGTTTCAAAACAGTTTGTTCCATAGGTGCCTGGTGGATTTTTCCACGACCTGTGGTTTTGTAAAGTGAATCGGAGGATACAAAATAGGGTGTTCCACAGGTGCCTGGTGGATTTTTCCACGACCTGTGGTTTTGACTTCAGAAGATCATGCGCAAAACAGAGTGTTCCATAGGTGACCTGTGGATTTTTTCACAACCTGTGGATTTTCTAGCGAGAAAATTAAAGATTACGTGGACTCAAAAAGATTTAAAAGAAAAAGAAAATATAAAGAGGAGAGATAGGGGGAAACGGTTAGAGGAGAGAGAAAGTGATCTCAGCAAAGAGGAACGTGAAGGAAATATAAAAGGGGAGCGTTCACGGAAAAGAACCTTCTTCTTCCTCTCGTTTTTCATCTGTTTTGGCTACCATTTAGAGTTTTTATTTTCAGTATGTAGAACTAATTTCATTTTGTTGGAGGATTGATGTAAGACTTTGGATTATAGGTTCTACTCTTTACATTTGATGTTTTGTTAATGTTCTTCATCTCAGTGCTCTGTTTATGGTTTTATCGTTTATTTATGAGCAATTTCACAATTGGAAAATTGGGGATTGCTTGCGGTTATAAACAAGACAGGTTAGATTATGTCATAATTGGGAAATTGGGCGTATCTAATTAGTTTTCAATAGAGATTATTATTGATTTTTCATGATTTTATTGAATTTTTGTAAACTAGCCTAAGGAATTGGGGGTTCGAATTCAATAAATAGATTTTACCTACTAAGGGATTAGAGGTAAAACAGCTCTTAGTGAACTCAAGTGGATGATTACATTACTTGCATCAACTGAAAAGGAGTAGAATTTTATAGGAAAAGGTACAAAATCAATCCTCTAACGATTCTTCTCTTGATTAAAGTTTTTGTTATAGTTTTTGTGTTTGCAATTATATTGATTCACATTTGCTCAAAATTACGTAAATTAGGAATCTAGTATTCAACAAGTCAATCCCAGAGGACGATATTTTATTACTATGTTAACGATTGGTTCACTTGCCAAACGTTCATCAAGTTTTTGGCGTCGTTGCCGGGGATTGATTTTTCTGTTGATATTAGTGATTTAATTTGCTTGAGATTTGAGTTTTAATTTTTAGTTAGTTAAATTGTTTAAGTTTTCAGTTTGTTGTTTTTTTTGTTTTGATTATCTTGTTTGTTGTTAATTTGTTTTCACGTGATTTTTGTTGTTAGAATCTTGTGTCTTTAAGTGTTTATGACCTAGATGTTTTGATTAAATTGTTTAAGTGTTTTCACGTGATGTTTGTTGTTAGAATTTTTGTTTAAGTCTTTAATGCGAGGTACAGTTGCAGAAAAAATCTTACTTTTTGACCTAGAAATTGAACGTACTGCTAGACATAATAAGAGTATCGCAAGAAAGAAGAAGCAAGAAAGAAAAGCAAGGCCATCAATTGATAAGAAGGAGCACATTTCAACAATGGTTGAGGAACAACCTATGAGGAGGACTTTGCTTGACTACTCAATGCCAAATACAAATACTTACAAGGGGAGCATCGTGAGACCTCCTATTCAGGCCAACAATTTTGAAATCAAGCCGGCACTATTACAAGTCATCCAGCAAAATCAATTTGGAGGTGAAGGTTCAGAGGATCCTAATTCTCATCTGGAGAATTTTCTGGCCATTTGTGACACTTTGAAGATAAATGGAGTTTCAAATGATGCAATCCGCTTGAGGTTTTTTCCTTTCTCATTACGGGATAAAGCTAAAAGTTGGCTTCAGACACAACCTCAAGGTAATATTTGTACATGGGAAGATATGGCTACAAAATTTGTAACCAAATACTTTCCTCCATCTAAGTCAGCGAGAATGAGGAATGAAATTACTACTTTTGTGCAACAAGAAACTGAATCGTTGTACGAGGCTTGGGAAAGGTACAAGGAGCTATTGAGGAAATGTCCACATCATGCTTTACCAAATTGGTTACAAGTCCAAATATTCTATAATGGTCTTGTACCATCTTTTAAAGCAATTCTGGATGTAGCAAGTGGAGGATCGTTTAATTTGAAAACACCCGAGGAAGCTTTGGAGACTTTGGAGTTAATGGCGAGTAATACAATGAATATGCAGTTTGACTGGCAAAATAGAAAAGCTGGAGTGTTGGAGGTTAATACCTTGGATGCTATCCCTACCCAAAACAAGTTGTTAACACAACAAATTACTGAGTTGACGCAGAAGTTGGGTAATATGCAAGCAAAAGCTATTAATACAACGTCTCTTTTATGTGATTTTTGTGGAGGAATGCATCAAAATGGTGAGTGTCAAGTAACTCAACAAGAGGTGCAGGTGAATGCAATGGGACAACAACAAAATCAGTTTGCTAATAATTTTTCAAATTGGAGGAGCCCACCAAATAAACCTTGGAGTGGTTCAAATCAACCCAATCAACCAAGGCCTCCTTATCAATATCAAGCACAATCTAGTAACCAAGGAAACAAGATGTCTATGTTGGAGAGTGCTGTGGAGAAATTAACTGTGCAAACCTCAACATTTGTGGAGCAAACTTCTAATTTTATGAATGAGACAAGGACTAATTTCAAGAATCAGGAAGCTTCAATCCGGAAGTTGGAGAATCAAATTGGTCAACTTTCACGTCAAATTTCAGAGAGGCCTCCTGGAACATTCCCTAGTGACACCGTTCCAAACCCAAAGGAGCAATGTAAGGCAATTCAATTGAGGAGTGGGAGGTTGGTTGAAAATGAGAAAAAGAGTGAGGTGAGTAGCGAGAAAAATGCACAAGGAGATGACATTGTAAAAGAGAGTGAGAAAAATGAGCAAAAAAATTGTGAGGAGAAGTGTGAGGAGAAGAGTGAGAGAGAAAAAAATGAAGAGAGTGAAAAAGGTAAAATGAGAGATTATGTTTCTACAATCCCATTTCCTCAAAGGTTGAAGAAGAAAGATCAAGAGAAACAATTTGCAAGATTTCTTGATGTCTTTAAGAAGCTCCATATTAATATCCCATTTGCAAAGGCATTGGAACAAATGCCAAGCTATGCAAAATTTATGAAGGATTTGTTGTCTAGGAAGAGGAAGCTGCAAGAAGATGAAACCATAATGCTCACAGAGGAGCGTAGTGCCATAATTCAACAAAAATTACCTCCCAAGTTGAAGGATCCAGGAAGCTTTGTGATTCCATGTGAGATTGGAAATATAATGGTGAGTAAGGCATTGTGTGATCTTGGAGCAAGCATTAATCTGATGCCTTTATCCATTTTTAAAAGGTTGGGTATTGGAGAAGTGAAGCCTACTATGATAACTCTCCAATTGGCGGACCGTTCAGTGACTTATCCATATGGAGTAGTGGTGGACGTCTTAGTAAAGGTGGATAAATTTATCTTTCCAGCTGATTTTGTGGTCCTTGACATGGAAGAAGATACTAAAGTTCCAATTATATTGGGAAGACCATTCTTAGCTACGGGGAAAGCATTGATAGATGTACAACAAGGCAAGTTGATGTTAAGAGTGGCCGATGATAAAGTCACATTTTCCATAAATGAAGCAATGAAACAAAAGGTGGAAAAGGAGGATTATTTTCGAGCTGAAACTATTGAGTCTCTGGTGTATAAAGAAATGGATAATCATGGGAGGAAGAGTCCATTAGAGCTCACTTTGTTATCAGGTATGCAAGCGGAGGAGTTACTGGCAGAAGTGAGTGATGAAAAGGTGGTTCAATGTGCACATCAATTAGAAGTTCTTAAGCCTTTATTCAGTTCTACCAAAAGAGTAGAAGATCTCAGCAGGAGTGAAGGTGGAGGAAACGAGACATCCAAGGTAGAATTAAAACCACTTCCTTCTCACCTTAAATACAGTTTCTTAGATGAGAAAAAGCTCAATCATGTCATTATAAGCAATGAACTCATTATTGTTGAGGAAGAAGAGCTTGTGAAGGTGTTGAGGAAGTACAAATCTGCTATAGGTTGGCAAATTGATGATTTACAAGGTATTAGTCCTACGATGTGCATGCACAAAATTTATTTGGAAGATAACTTCAAACCTATCCGACAACCACAAAGAAGGCTCAATCCCACAATGAAAGACGTGGTGAGGAAAGAAGTGATAAAGCTATTAGACGCGGACATTATTTATCCAATTTTGGATAGTGAGTGGGTGAGCCCGATTCATGTGGTGCCTAAGAAAGGTGGGATGACAGTTGTGAAAAATGAAAAGAATGAACTCATTCCCACAAGAAAGGTGACTGGGTGGCGCATGTGCATTGACTACAGAAGACTTAATCAAGCTACAAGGAAGGACCATTTTCCCCTCCCATTTATAGATCAAATGCTTGAGAAATTGGCTGGACATGAATACTATTGTTTTCTAGATGGTTATTCTGGTTACAACCAAATAGCCGTAGCCCCTGAAGATCAAGAGAAGACAGTGTTTACATGTCCTTATGGAGTCTTTGCATACAGGAGGATGCCCTTCGGTCTCTGCAATGCACCTGCAACATTTCAAAGGTGTATGTATTCCATTTTCTCTGATTTGATTGAAAATTGCATTGAAATCTTCATGGATGATTTTTCTGTATTTGGCTCTTCATTTGATTCTTGTCTATCTAATTTGACTTTGGTGCTGAAAAGATGTCAAGAAACTAATTTAATGCTAAATTGGGAAAAATGTCAATTTATGGTAAAGGAGGGAATTGTTCTTGGTCATCAAATTTCTGCTAAAGGCATTGAGATTGATAAAGCAAAGGTAGAAATAATTGAACAATTACCTCCTCCATTGAATGTAAAAGGGGTAAGGAGTTTTTTAGGACATGCAGGTTTTTATAGGCGATTTATTAAAGATTTTTCTAAAATTGCAAAGCCTATGACAAACCTTCTTGAAAAAGAAGCCCCTTTTGTGTTTGATGATGCATGTTTGAAAGCATTCATAACTTTAAAGAAACAACTTGTCTCTGCTCCTATAATTACAGCACCTATCTGGTCTTTACCATTTGAACTTATGTGTGATGCTAGTGATTATGCTGTGGGTGCTGTATTAGGACAGAGAAAAGACAAAGTGTTTCATGTTATTTATTACGCCAGTCGTGTATTGAATGAGGCTCAAAAGAATTATGCCACGACTGAGAAAGAATTGCTTGCTATAGTGTTTGCTTTTGATAAATTTAGATCCTATCTTGTGGGATCTAAAGTTATTGTTTACACTGATCATGCTGCTTTGAGGTATTTGTTTGCTAAACAGGATGCCAAGCTACGATTAATCCGTTGGATTCTTTTGTTATAAGAGTTTGACTCGGAAATTCGAGATAAGCAAGGGAAGCAGAATTTAATAGCTGACCACCTTTCAAGACTGAAAATTGGTGAGGATGATGCTCGAGAAATACAACCTATTTCAGAGGAGTTTCCAAATGAGCAGTTACTAGCCATTACTTCTTTTCCATGGTTTGCAGACTTTGCCAATTTCAAAGCGGCTGGTATAATTCCTCATGACTTGACTTTTCAGTAGAGAAAGAAATTCTTGCATGATGTTAAAAGTTATTTCTGAGATGATCCTCTGTTGTTTAGAAGATGTGGTGATGGTATCATTAGGCGATGTGTTCCTGAGAATGAGTTTGAGAGTATCCTGTGGCATTGTCATGGATCTGATTATGGGGGGCATTTTAGTGTTGCGAGAACAGCTTTTAAAGTTTTACAAAATGGCTTCTATTGGCCTACTCTCTTTAAAGATGCTCGTGGTTTTATTGAGAAATGTGACAGATGTCAAAGGGTAGGAAATATTTCAAAGAGAAATGAGATGCCTCTAAACAACATTTTGGAAGTGGAAATTTTTTATGTGTGGGGTATTGATTTTATGGGGCCATTTCCATCGTCTTTTTCAAACCAATATATTTTGGTTGCAGTGGATTATGTGTCAAAGTGGGTGGAGGCTAGGGCATTACCATCGAATGATGCTAAAGTGGTAATTTCTTTCATTAAGAAGCACATATTTTCTAGATTTAGGGTACCCAGAGCAATCATTAGTGATGGAGGTTCACATTTCCATAACAAGAAATTTGCAGCAGTGTTGGGTAAATATGGTGTTAACCACAAGATCGCCACTCCTTATCATCCACAAACCAGTGGGCAAGTGGAAATTTCCAATCGAGAGTTGAAGAGAATTTCAGAGAAAGTTGTGAGCTCATCAAGGAAAGATTGGTCTAGGAAACTAGATGATGTACTTTGGGCTTACCGTACAGCTTTTAAAACTCCTATTGGAATGTCTCCATATCAACTGGTGTATGGGAAGTCATGTCATTTACCAATGGAATTAGAGCACAAAGCATTTTGGGCTATTAAATTCTTGAATTTCGATTTGAAGATTGCGGGTGAGAAGCGATTATTGCAATTGGATGAGTTGGATGAATTTAGACTTCAAACCTATGAGAATGCTAGCATTTATAAGGAAAGGACAAAAAAATGGCATGATAAAAGAATTGCGCATAAAGAGCTTACACTAGGACAACATGTGTTATTATACAATACTAGGCTCAAATTGTTTCCTGGTAAATTAAAGTCAAGGTGGTCTGGTCCGTTTGTTGTGAAGCAAGTATTTCCCTTTGGTACAGTTGAAATTTCAGACCTCAATTCAAAAAGAAGTTTTAGAGTGAATGATCAAAGATTGAAGGTGTATGTGGGTGATGTTTTCAAAAAGAATGTAACCACTGTTGCATTAACATCACCACAATCAGATACTGAATGAGTCCTCCTTTTTATCTAAAAAAAACAAAAAAAAAAAACCCAAAAAAAAAACGAGAAAAAAAAAAGGGACCAGAAGAGGATTACAACGGGTGCGAAAGAGGTAATTCCTTTTCACCCTCCAAAACCCTAAAGCTCCCCATTCACGTCAAAGCTCACTTTTACCCCTCCTCCGTCACGTCTCTGCCATCCACCAAGCCCCTCCGTCACTTGTACCCCTCTGCCGTCCACCGGCCACCGTTTCCCTCTCCAACAATGCGTCGCAGTTCTAGCCGCCTCCTTTCGATTAGGAAACCGCCCCACCCAGTTAAAGTCTTTGCGCCAGTCACTGTAAGTTCGTCTCCTTCTTCGTCATCGCAACCCATTCCAGAGGAACCTCAAGCCACTCAAGAAGAAGAATCTCGAGCCTCTCCAAAAGCTCCTGCCTCATCAGAACTTCGAGTATCTCCCGCCTCGCGAACCTCTCCCGTACCTAGACCTTCTCTTGCACCAACTTGTGCGACATCAGCGTATTCTCAGACGGTGGGAAGGTCTGTCGGCATAAGAAAATGTAGGCATTCTTCTTCATCTGCGGACAATGGCCATGGAATTTTTTTTCAAGATGAAGAACAAAAACTGAGGTATGCTTCTCTACACAAGCGAGTGATTCTCCCTACACGGTATCTTGATGAAAATTCTTTGAATACATTGGGAATGTTAGAAGACATGACTGCTATGCTGAGACATATTGGTTGGACCACTTTTACCAGTTTTATAAACCCTGCTTATGAGAGGATTACTCTTGAATTCCTCAGTTCTGTGAGCGCAGAGATTTTGCAGGGAAAGAATTGCGAAGAGGGGTTGATTAAGTTTCGATTACATAACACTGATTATACTCTTGAATTGGCTGAGTTGAATGCTATTTTCGGGTTTCCTAGTGGTGGTGAGAGGAGGTATCCCCGTATTTTCAATGAACATGCTTTTTGGTGTCGTTTATCTACTACTAGTCAGTTTGTTTCATCAGATTCCAAAGAATCTCATATTCATCATCCCTGTTTTCGTTATGCTCATCGCTTGTTAGCTCACACACTGTTTGCAAGGGGTGATAGCATTGCTGCTGTGAGAAAATTAGAGTTGTTATTTATGTGGGGTATGGTCAATGATTTTCACCTAGACTCCGGTGCATGGTTGGCTCGTCAGCTCACAAAGGTTGGAAAAGCCTCTTTAGAAAATATCGCGATTGGTGGGCTGATCACAACTATTGCTCTCCATTTCAAAATTCCCTTGGAGGATGATAAGCCAATTCTGGGGACATCTCGTATTGATCTTGATATGCTTGTCAATAATGACATGTTGGTTAAACGAGATGGTCAATACTGTTTGGTGATGAATTCTATAGGAGGCATGCCACCACAACCTCTCCCTAATCCTGCCTTTACTATAGTGTATGGTAGAGATATATGAACATTCTCAGCATCTGATGCACACCATTCCTCTCCTCCTCCACTTTTTCCCCCTTCTCGGGTGCCATCAAGCACTATAGAGTCTCATGCTGAGGCATTTACCCATATCCATCAATCCCTTGCTGAGCTCCACTTGCAACAACAACGCCATTACAATGAGTTCGAGCAATTCAGGGATAGTCAACTTCTCCATCAGCAACATGTGGAACAATTGCTCCATGATACTTTTGCTTTGCTTCGTCCCCACCATTAATATTTTTGTGAGTCTCTCCCTTCCTTTCTTAGTTGTTTTTGCTTATGTTGAGGACAACGTCTACATCTAAGCTTGGGAGAGTCATTTGCATGTTAGTTGTTGCATTTCATTTGCATAGCATAAAAATAAATCTAACTCAAGTCTAAGTTTATTCAATTATATTTGGAGAAGCACATTAGATAATTGTTGGGGAACTCACACACTACACAAGATGAGGGTTTGACACTTGACATGTAAGGAAGATAATTTTTGAGTGATAGACTTTAAGAGTTTCTTTTTGGGTTTCTAAGGTGACACTCCCTGCATTTGGTCACTGGAGAAATGTCTGTCTGTTTCACAATATAAAAAAAAAGGAAGAGAAAAGAAAAAAAAAGAGAAAAAAAGAAAAGAAAAAAAGGGGAGAGTATAATTAATAATAATAATAAGTGAAATGGACATCCCTTTGAGACTGTTAGTTACTGGGAAAAGAGACACTCCTTTGAGACTGGTGTGGTAAGTGCAAAGCATTGGAGTGGAGGATCCATGCTTAGTTAGCATGTAAGTGTTTTCTAGGCTAGAAACCTAAAAAGATATCTTTTTGCAGAGCACTTTAAAACCACATCAAATATTCTCCTCCTTAGTGTCTTGTGTCTTTACTCATTGATTGAATTGCACTTAGGGACCCAACATATGTGGAATGTGTGTATCTGGAATATTTTTGGATGAATTTAGATTTGAGATTAGATACCAACTCATCATCATTCTGTTTGCATTTGATCTGTTGTTTATTACATTTTCTTTGCTTGAGGACAAGCAAATGTTTAAGCTTGGGAGAATTTGATGAGCATATTATATATAGATATATTCATGCATTAGTTTAGGACATTTTTATTCATTTGTGCATTATTGGACTCATTTCATCATGCATTATATAGTTTCGGATCATACATTTGGATTGGTGCGTTGTTTGTGTAAACAGGTCTAAAAGGAGTAAGTTAGACGCAAAACAGTATGTTCCACAAGTGCCTGGTGGAGTCTTCCACGACTTGTGGATGTGGCTTCAGAAGATGCAAGTTTCAAAACAGTTTGTTCCATAGGTGCCTGGTGGATTTTTCCACGACTTGTGGTTTTGTGCAGCGAATTGGAGGATACAAAACAGGGTGTTCCACAGGTGCCTGGTGGATTTTTTCACGACCTGTGGTTTAGACTTCAGAAAATCATGCGCAAAACAGAGTGTTCCATAGGTGACCTATGGATTTTTCCACAACCTGTGGATTTTCTAGCGAGAAAATTAAAGATTACGTGGACTCAAAAAGATTTAAAAGAAAAAGAAAATATAAAGAGGAGAGATAGGGGAAACGGTTAGAGGAGAGAGAAAGTGATCTCAGCAAAGAGGAACGTGGAGGAAAGATAAAAGGGGAGCGTTCACGGAAAAGAACCTTCTTCTTCTTCCTCTCGTTTTTCATCTGTTTTGGCTACCGTTTAGAGTTTTTATTTTTAGTATGCAGAACTAATTTCATTTTGTTGAAGGATTGATGTAAGACTTTGGATTATAGGTTCTATTCTTTACATTTGATGTTTTGTTAATGTTCTTCATCTTAGTGCTCTGTTTATGGTTTTATCGTTCATTTATGAGCAATTTCACAATTGGGAAATTGGGGATTGCTTGCGATTATAAACAAGACAGGTTAGATTATGTCACAATTGAGAAATTGGGCGTATCCAATTAGTTTGCAATAAAGATTATTATTGATTTTTCATGATTTTATTGAATTTTTGTAAATTGGCCTAAGGAATTGGGGGTTCGGATTCAATAAATAGATTTTACCTACTAAGGGATTAGGGGTAAAACAGCTCTCAATGAACTCAAGTGGATGATTACATTACTTGCATCAATTGAAAAGGAGTAGAATTTTATAGGAAAAAGTACGAAATCAATCCTCTAACGATTCTTCTCTTGATTAAAGTTTTTGTTATAATTTTTATGCTTGCAATTATATTGATTCACATTTGCTCAAAATTACGTAAATTAGGAATCTAGTATTCAACAAGTCAATCCCAGAGGACGATATTTTATTACTACGTTAACGATTGGTTCACTTGCCAAACGTTCATCAATGTACAAATTCAAAAACAACAAAATTCTTTGCTATGGTCTGAACAACCTCCAAATACCTAGCTAACTGTGGATCCCTAGCTTGAAATTCGCCTTTTACTTGTCATACCACTAATGCAAAATCACTTTTGACTAGCAACTTAGAAACCTCCATTTCTTTTGCTAAAAGCATCCCGACTATTAAAGCCTCATACTCTGCTTGATTGGTGTTGGCTTTGAATGCAAACCTTAACAATTGTTCAACCAAAACTCTTTCAGGTCCTTCCAACACTACCCCAGCTCCACTTCCTTTCAATTTAGAGGCCCCATCAACAAATAAGATCCATGACAACATATTAGTCTGTCGATCACAAACCGAATCAGAGAGCTCTACCAAAAAGTTAGCAAAAAATTGAGCTCTAATCGATCCTTTGAACTCGTATTGTAGGCCATAATCTAGGAGTTTTATCGCCCATTTGACCAATATACCTGATATATCTGGCTTTTGTAATATATATCTAATAAGTAGATCTGTCATCACCTTTGTCTTATGATTCTGGAAATAATGCCTTAGACGCCAAGCTGACACGACTATACCTAATGCAGCCTTTTCTATTATCAGATATCGTACCTCAGCCCTGTGAAGTACCTTGCTTAAAAAATACACTAGCTTTTGCTCCTCCCCTGATTCTCGTACTAGTACTGAACTAATTGCCTGCTCGGTTACTGAGATGTACAATGCCAAATCACTATTTTTCTCTAGTCTGCACAATATTGGAGGCTTACTCAAGTATTCTTTTAACTTCTGAAAAGCATCTTCACATTGATTAGTCAATTGAAATTTTTCATTTTTCCTCAAGTATTGCAAATACGGGAAGCCTTTATCCCCACTAGCAAGAAAACGAGATAATGCCGCCATTTTCCCTGTTAACCTCTACACTTCTTTCACGTTGTTTGGACTTCTCATATTTTGGATAGCTTCGCATTTGTCCGGATTAGTTTATGTCCCCCTCTCAATGAGTAAGAATCCCAAAAATTTTCCCGCTTTAACACAAAAAACACATTTCTCAGGATTCAGTTTGAGCTGATATTTGTTGATTATAACAAATAACTCTGCCAAATCTTCTTGATGTCGTACTTCTTCCACCGAAGTTACTACCATGCCATCCATATAGGCTTGT
>Ga0214545_1011463_pt1 | contig 12213 bp, 2 predicted proteins | sample CNSS4metaG_FD_160064 | JGI IMG/M metagenome (GOLD analysis project Ga0214545, IMG submission 160064) | Root nodule microbial communities from cowpea collected in UCLA plant growth center, Los Angeles, California, USA - CNSS4 | ecosystem: Host-associated > Plants > Roots > Nodule | place: USA... | reverse complement strand
TTCTTTATTTTCCTATTTTTTTTTTTTTTTTTTTCAGTGACCTTAAGACTTAAGAAAGACCACGTTTGGAGAGTAAGAGACCTTAAGACCACTGTCGAATCAAGTTGCCAATTAGAATATTCCGTGTTATTATAAAATGGAAAAAAGTTTCTAACATTTTTTAAACACGCTTGCCTAACTCCATAAAAATAGACCAAGTTATTGGTTGGCGTGCAAGAGAATTTTTTATGTTAAATGTTTTCATCATTTTATATTTCAACAGATTTTAAGTGAAATATATGCTTTTAATCTTCATAAAAAAATATTTTATTTTCTTTTAATTTGTATGAATTTAGATGTTGGAAATTAATAATTATTAAAAATTGAATATATATATATATATATATATATATATATAAGGATTGAAATAAATTATTTTTAGGAAAAAAAATAGTATAATTATAATGGCTAGATAATTAATTAAATTATGATAAATATTGGGAAATATTATTAAAATACTAAAATAAGAGCTATTTTTAATGAATTGTAAATTAACTTTGCATCAATTAATCTAGAGGGGTTTTTTCTTATTAGTTCTTATGAAATTTTATTTTTTATTTGTTTATGAAATAATTTTGTTTGTAAAAGAATTGCATAAAACTGTTTATAGAAAAATTTCAACTGAAGGGTAGTTTGGATGATTTATGTGATTCATTTTGTTTATTGCAATTTTAATTCTCTTGCAAGAATGAGATGTACCGATTAGATTCATGTGTTTACTAGAATCATATTTTTTCACACTCATTTTCTAGTTTGAGTAATTGAGATGTCACCACTCTCCTTCCTCCACGAGGGTCGAGATCTTTTAAATTTGACAAGTCGGGATGCCTACAAAAATTAATGAATGGATAACTTAATAGTTTTTTTTTATATTATTTTGTAGCTCTTACATTAGTAGACCTAAGTTGGGTAGGTAAAATCATATATAAGCAGGTTTAGGGTATTCTAACCTCTAACATCTCTCATATTCCTTATCTTGTTTTTGTGTGTTGATCTTATTACTTATATGCATGTGTCGAGGTAATGTGGTTTTGAGCTAACAACATCATTTATGTTATGAAGAATACACATAATAGATTTAGGGAGGGTGAAATGAAGGATTTGAGATAAGTGTGGTGGTTTTTACTATGAGAATTGAGAGGTGAAAAATGAATGAATTTTTAGAAAAAAGTTTGTCAAAGATTTGATGGATTTGATGGATAAAAAATGTTATAATAAATAAAATTAAAAAATTATGCATTTGCTCTTGTTGTTAGAAGTAATATGAAGTAAAGAATTGATGAATTAAAAAAATTAATGTAAAAGAATATGTTGATGATCGGTTTTTAAATAAAAAATTAATAGGTCTAGTTAATTAAAAATACAAATGTTATTACTATTAAAAGAAGTTTTAATATATTAATTCAAAAAGAAATGTTCAAATTAAATTAAAGTAAAATTTGAATAATTAATTTTTAATTAAAAAATGAATAAAAATACAGTTAATTTCAAAGACAATGCATGGGTTGAATGGATAATTTTAATTAACTTTTGTTCCAGGTGATATATATATATATATATATATATATATATATATATATATATATATATATATATATATATATTGTGATTACATGAATATTAAATATTGTTGTGAATATTATTTTTATCTTACATTTTATTTTGATGTTGAGTTATTTTTCAAAGAGAAATATTTTTAAAAGCTTTATATTTCATTAGTGTTATTACTATAAATTAATATAAGTATTAAACGAGAATTTTTAGATTCATTGAATTAATTTAAAATAAAATTGGGCGTTCATCGCAAGGATTGTTCCTGTTCATGCAGGAATCTCATTAAGAATCCTAACCCTCGCTGCTTTTTGACGGCATGCAAAGTCATGAACACAGTCAAGACTAAAAATAAAAAATAAAGGTGTAATGTGAAATTATGATTAATGATGTAGGGTTATTTGGTAAAAGCAGACAATAATTACATTGTTTACCCGCACATTCCCTTACGAGTGAATATTAAATTTTGTATATTATGCAAATCAGCGCTCGCACTCACGCAGAAATCACTTGAAATGAACAAGACAATCACTCGTGAATCTGTCTATTCCAACAATAATTACTTGGATGTGAACAAAGTGTAAGAAATAAAGGGAACACATATTGTGACAAGGTGTTCAGTTAACAATTGTATAATGTATTTATAATACATAAATAAGTCACTTTTGAAAATACTAAGGTGGAAAGGGAAGAAATATTTGATAAGACAGAATTTGATGCTTAGGCTTGAATTAAGTGATGGAAATATTTAATATAATTTAAAAAATATATAATTAAAATGTTATCTTATGGTTAATACTATTTTTATGTACATTTAATTTTGTGGGTAAATGATATTTATAATGAAGGATTATAATTTTATTATGAATTAATATTTTATTTAATCAAACTAGTTAGAATTGACTTTTAAGTCTATCTCTATTATTTATAAATACTTCCTATTTCCTATTTATACGAGAATAGATAACAACAAACAATAGAATTCGTATAAAAGTGTTTTGTCTTCTTCTCTATATTATTTTTTAAGACATTGATGTTCATAAGATTCAGAGGAGATTATTCGCTACATTCGATCGATCTAATGGATTGTTGTATCTTGGAAGAGAAACGCAAATCATTTTGTTTGTTCAGTGCAGTGGATGTGTTTTCTCTTCAAGAATAACGTTATGCGTACCTCAACCTATGATATTTTTACTCATTTTGTCATTTACTTTTTATCTTTTATTGTTGTAAAAATTGTTATATCTTATTAATATTCTTAATTCATATATATGTTTTAGTATTATTATTCTTATAATAATAATAATTAGTTTTATTATTATCAATATTATTTTGATTAATCATTTTTAACATTCAAGATAAAATCTCAAAGATCTTATATTTTTATTTGTGCTTATGTCCAAATATATGGATGTCATCCTCATTAAGTGGAGGTCTTTGAAAGTATACTTACCCACCTAGAGGTTCTCTGAGAGTGAGAGTTTTTAGTGGATGTTAGAAAACTAATTAAAAGTTACCACAAGTGTTATTTAAACTTTACTTATAGGAAACATACTAATTACATAAGGAGAGTTAATGTTAACTTGTAACAAATAGATATACTGTTTAGATGTATGAAGAATACGATACTTAAATTATATGTACTATATGAAAGTTTATATGCAAATATGTACATATGATTTTTATGATAATTTAAAATGTATATAATATTAGAGATTAACTGATTGGGAAATTATCAACAATAAAAGATGTTTTGGATGAATTGAAGAATCCTCAGACGAACATTTAAGCAAATTGCAGAGATAAAGAGAGATTGCTGATATAGGATGTATAATTGAAGTTTAAAAGACGGTTGATCCTTATTAATGAAAATAATGTAATAAATATATTTGCACTATATACATTTACATTTTAGAAATCAATAAAGGAAGGAACAGAAATATATGAATATAGAAAAGAATATATATTATTCAAACCTGATAATCATAACATACATTTATTCAACATCTTGAATAAACTACCTTGTAAACAAAAGCGAGAGGTGTAGCTTAAAGTTTTTTCTTTATGTTATCTCAATGGAGTTAAATTGGGAGGCTATAGTGATATCTTTTTTGATGAAATAAATATTACGATTAACTTCTAATAATATGCCGTTGTTTAGTTTCTTGGTCATTTCCTTTTTTTGTCAGAAATAGATATTTTTGATGTATTTTTTATATTTTAAAAAATATTGCATTTCAAGATGAATATGTCACAAAATTATTAAACATAAGAGGCCAAGTTTTTATTAAAATATCCTGATAAAATTAATCATAATTAGGCGTACGTATCCCACTCTCCAACAAAAACAAATTATCTGAAAATAGAAAAAAATTTCATGCACCAATATAGAAACAAAAGTTATCCGAGAGAAAGAAATGTTACACAAGTTGTCCTAGAGAAAGAAATGTTACAGACCAGATCCTCATATCTATCCTAAATTACTGCAACATCATGCGTGTGCTTCTGAGCTTGCCAAAGTTATCCTAAATTAAGGTCTCAGCTCACTTGTTTTTATCTCCATAAGGACCTCCTCCAAACAAATATGCAATGACCTGAAATAAAATATTTAAAAGGTAGTTCTGTTCTGAATCCGCGGTCCCGTTTGAGCCACCACTGCATTAACCCATCGAAAATGAAAATAAAGACGTCACAATGTGAATTGATTAAAGTAATTGTAAATATTTATCAAACACATATCCAATAGTAAAAGTCTAAACAGACCAATCTAATTGCAACATCGATCCTTTCGAAAACAATACCAGATAATTTTCGCCTTTTCAAGATTTTGTTTGCCTTTTTTCTTTACATTGAACGACTCGGTAACCCCTCCAGCACGGATTTCCGCCTCAACAGCATTTTGGTCCCCTTCGTCATCAACAAGGAATGACCCTTCTATACCTCTGCCTCTGCACACAATATTTAATTAAAGGTTAAATTGAGACAATTTATTAATTAGTGAGCTAATTGCAATTATAATAACATTATCCACAACTATTTCATTTCACCATTTCTCATCTTATAATAACATCAACAGATAAGTTAAAGATAATTGAATATCATTGTCCTGGACATCAACATCATTTCCTCAGAGTTATCTATATTCTAACTTATTACAAAGTTTGAAGTAACTTAAAAGAGTTAGAATCAACAGAAGTAGAAGAGATTTGATTGTTCTTTGAACTTTCCAGTACAGAAGCAAAGTACGAAAATCCATACCTTGTTGTTAGGTTACATATGAAGAGCCATACAAGAGCACCAAGGAAGAAGGCAATCAAGAGAAGATAGAGAAGGAATCTGGAATCGAGGGAGATTTGCATCCTAATAATAACTAAAATGAGAGTGAGTTTATAGTAGATAGATGAGAGGAAATGTTCCAGGTATGAATGTTCATAGATCTATATATAGAGGTAGACAAGTGGAATTTGATGTTTCATTAAAAAATTACTTTTAAAAGAATTTTAAAACACCTGTCTCTTTCTTATTAAAAAAATAAAGGAGGGAATTGGACAAATAACAATTCGCATAGGGTTTAAATATTGAAGAAAAAATTGTGCTTGTCTAAAGTGGCCACTCTATAGGGGAAAGATGCTTCCTGGTGCATTGGTTAACTACTCCGTCTCATTTTGAAAATTATTGTAGGTTGTGAGAGAAAGATGCACGAGTACTCTTTTTCTTTTTTTTTTTTTATCGTCGATCTTCTTAACGAGATACGTTTACCTGAAATCTTTGTCAGGAAGACTTTTGATACAAGGATCATACTGCACTCGGCTCAACTAGTTTTAACCATCGACTCTGATACCACTTGTTAGGTTTATAGAGGAGGGGGTTTCCCTGGGAAGAACAAAAACCAATGAGACTTGAGATTAACTATATATGGTATTGACACCACTCTCAATCCAAAACTTTAAAGTAATGAATTTATGGGTCTTTATCCTTATACGGTACTTTACTTTCTCATTTTTAACTAATATAAAACTTAGACTCACACTTAAGTTCCTAAAACACTGTTATCATAATATATATAGTTATATATTACTGCATCTAATTAAACTTAAAACATCTTGAGGCCTGGACCATTCCCAGTTTCAATCTTCTCAACTATACATAAATATCTTCATATAACAAAATCAACCCAAGGCATGTTTCTTCCATCCTATCTTGATTTTTCTTTAACTTAAAATAAAATAACAAAATTAATTGAATTTAAGGCAAAATATATAAAATAAAAAAAAATTTGAAAATCATTTGATTGATATTAAAAAAATATAGTGTGTCACTTGAATTCCGATGATTAACAGATGGTTGAATTCGTGGGTAGTGTAGAAAAAGAGAGGGAGAATCGTAATAATTTAATAAGTTCATCAATACTCGTTTTCAGACTGGGAAATGGAACTTTCCTAGTAACTACGATGTGTTTGGAGTGATGATGGAAATATTTTACTTTTCAACGACAAAAAGAAGTCGTTTTGAATTTAAGTCACGTACAATAAAACTCCAGGACAAACACGGCACTACTCCACCCACCCACCAAGTAAATATATATGGACCAAAAGAAGAAAAATAAATAATTATAAGGATTTCTTTTTGACGATTACACATGAATACGTTAAGATAATCATTTTAAAGTATTTATTTGTTTAATTTCTCCATAAAATTTTTGAACTTATGTGTAGTTAAATTTTAATCTATAAAAAATATTATATTTTTTCTGTATGTTTCTCTTATGAATATATGTATAGAATAAATTATGGTAATCTGTTTGTCTATTTATCTATATATAAGTAAATTAAAGAAATGATAATTATTTTTATATTTAGAAGTAAATATGTAAAAAAAAATCGTGTAATTAACTCAATTATAATTTTAATATTGTGAGTTAAACTTTAAAGAATAAATTATACTTATTTCTAATATTAAACAATACTTATAATTTTTTAGTTTCAAAATACATTTTTTTTTCATATATTTATATATATAATATATCAATGAAAATTAAGTTAAACCTCCCCTTCACTAACTACTTATATATCTAACGTAAATAATAAAGTAATGTGTTATTATACTAAATAAAATAAATATTATCACTCACATTGTTTTAGTCTTCTAAGGAGACTATGTTTCTCAAATGGAACTTCCTATAAATTTCTTTCAAAGTCAATTTAAAAGAAGGCAAGACTTAATTCTTAACTCTATCATAGTGTGAATCACACAAATGCACCCTTCAAACAATTATTGGAATAATCAGCGGTCATTGCCGTAAGTAACGGATAAAACATTTTAACTTTTTCAAATATGCGTGTGAGCTTTACTCTAAAAAAAGTCACAAAAATCCTTCACCCTTCCTAATTCTTTTAAAATGTTCATCTTTTTATATTAACCGCTGAAAAAAAGAGGTAAAGTGTTTTTCTATTTTATGATTTCATATATTTTATTAAAAGTGCGATAAGTACCTTGAATTCCACTAGTACAAGTTTTTTTTTTTTTTATCAACAAAAATTTATATATTTATATATTTATCATACAATTGGAACTTTTAAAACTACTTTTAAAACTAAAAATACTATTAAAATAAAAACTCCTTCATATTCCAAGATCCAATTACATTAACCATGACATTAGTAGTGTATTCACATGTCATGATTCTTTTATAGAAAGTCTTATATGTTGTTGTGTGTTTACTGATATGAATTAAGTTTAATTATATAATTTATCATTTAGTTGTTAATATATTTTAAATTTTACCATTTAATTTTATCCTTTTTATAAATTTTATTATCAAACTTTTTAACTTTGACACATTTTACTATTTCAATAAATGTTCAACGACTGTCATTTTATCAATGTTTTTCGAAACTATGCTATTTTGATACAATTTCATTTGTTTGTAAATTTCACTTCACATCATCAAACTTTAATGAACCGGTAAAAAAATGTGCAAAAGTAAAATGTCTGACTGTAAAATATGTAAAAAGAAAAATAAAATTGAAGGTGTGAACTGAACGACTCACGTATCTGAGTATTTCATGATATGTCTTGTCATTTGATAGAAGTATCTTCATTATTGTACGAAAAGGTGATGAAGAAAAGAAAAAGATATCTACTGACAGCTATGAAAATGTATTACTTTTGAACGAGAAAAAGAAGTCGTTTTGAGTTTAAGTCACGTTCAATATAACACCAGGACAAACACGCGCTATTCCACCCACCCACCCAAAGTATATATATAAATATAAATAATCAAAATAAAAATTCTATGGATACAATTTTGATGAACTTTACATCTTACAGGTTAATTTGATTTATGGTTGAAGACTATATTTTTTATTATAATTTATTCTTCTATCTTTTTTTTTTACTTATAAATATTATTTAGGTGCATGAAGAAAAACAAAAACAAAACAACCATAAATATTAGAGTTCTTTTGAAGTGTTATTCTTTTTTTCTCTATATTATCTTTAAGATATTGGTGTTTATAAGGTTCGAAGATCATTCGCTGCACTCGGTCGATTTGATGAATCATTGTATCTTGAGAGAGAAACACATATGATTGTGTATTGTGTATTCGTATTGTAATGTACAGAAGGAACGTTTTCTCTCTACGGATAGCGTCATGCGTGCCTCAATCCAGATTTTTTCTATATCTTTTTTTCATTTACTTACTTTTTATCTCTTATTGTTATTATAATTATTAGATCTTTGATTAATATTCATTTATATATATATATATATATATATATTATTGCTTTAATAATTATTATTATATTTTTATTATTATTAGTATTATTTGAGTAATATTTTCTAACAATAAATATATATATATATATATATATATATATATATATATATATATATATATATATATATATTTACATATAAATTTAAAAAAACCATCACCTTTTAACATCTTAAAAGATGTGTAAAAACCAAGGATCAGAGTCACCTCTTCTAAATATGTGAACGTAAATATTGAATATATATTTCTCTCTATTTTCAATACGATAAGAAAGATTTTGTTATAACATTATTTACTTTTAACTTTACAACATTGGTTAACAACAATAAAATAAAAGAATATATTTTGATCCTTTTAAAATGACAGAAAAATGAAATCTGATGAAATGATTGACGGTTCAAACAAGATGAAGTATTAGTTGACAAAGTTAAATGTAACTATAGCGCTAATAGCTACATGAAATAAGAATTACAACAGAAACGTAAATAGTTAATTTTATTGAAAGTGTTCATTATAGTTGTAATTTTTTTTTTCATTTTTAAAAAATATTTCCTAAATTAGGTGTAATCTATTTTAGAAATTTGATAGTCATTCATTTTTTCGAAGTTTTTTTTTTTCGTTTTAAGATTATTTTTATTTTATTTAATTCATAAAGAAAAACTTATAAAATTGGAAATCTCATGAATATTTTCATACAAAATCATTTATGACTACACCGATCAGTTTTAAAGAGTGTAATTCCTATTAAAAGTAAGTTTCGATCATAATAAATGAACGTATATCTCTAATCTAAAATTTAAGAAAATAAGTGTATTGGTGTATAAATTTTTATTTTTATATATTATTTAATTTTCTCATTTCGTATGAGATTTAAATTTACACTTAGATCATTCACAAGTCACTATACGATATTAAATGCTAGAATCTTTCATATATTTAATGATGAATTTAGAATTAAATGGCAATGGCATTAAATAATTAAACGAGAAAAGGAAACGTTTTTATTGGATATGTTTGAATTACATTATGTGAAAGTACAGAAGATTAAGAGAATACAAGCATTTGATGAAAGCTTAAAATAAATTGCAATAGATTGCAACCAGAATGTTACAGATACGGGAATTACTTCGGCATTCTTCTCGTGCTTCTCACTGAATTAACGTCTCAAGTATTTTTACCTTTATAATTAGGCGGGTACTTTTCTCCGAACAAGTACGCAATCAACTGTGATAAAACATTCTTAATCTCTTGTACTTCTGCTGAATTCCCTGACCCGCTTGCCTCACTACATTCACCCAATTCACAGTGAAAATATGTCAGAATTTGAAAATCGTATTATAACTTAGTGCGATATATTGATAAAAGTAATGATGAAAGTAGAATGGAATTGGAATATTATTTCCAAATGAAACCAAAAAGTTAGCAATTTAAAGGGTTAATCTCCGACAATGTTGATTCAACATTGCATATATATCAGTTTTGACGAAATGTACCTGGTGGCTTTTGGAAATGTATCTGACAATATGAAATGAAAAGAAAAAAGCAAACATTAAGCAAACCAATCTAAATGATTAAGATGTTTTCAAATGTAATACCGTCCAATTTTAGCCTTCTTATGAGTTTGTACGGCGTAGTCTGCGTTATTGAATGCGCCGGAAATATCTTCAGCGCGTATTTCCGCCTCAGTCATGTCTAGGTTTGCTCCCTCTCCATTAACGAATGCGCCATGTATACCTCTGGGTCTGCATAAAAAAATTAGCAGTTAACGAAGTACATAGTAAGATGAAGAACACGTTAACGAATAAGTTGAAGACAATTGAATAGAATTAAGTTCAATACCTTGTTATGTTATATATGCATATCAAAGCACCCGAGCACAAGACAGCTAACAGAATATAGATTAGGAGATGGAGATCCAGATGAGTTTGCATCTTAAATAACTAAATGAGAGTTAGTTTAGTAGTAGATAGGTAAGAAGAATCATCTAAGCTATGCATATTTATAAGATCGAGAGAGGTGCACAAATGGAATTTCATGTTTCAATAAAAACAAAGTTACTTTATTAAGAAAAATGATTTTTTTGACAACTTCGTCTCCAAGGGTTAGACCAATCATGTGACACGAACAATATTCATTTTCAAACATGTTTTTGACAGGTACAACGTACGAGAATTGCTGTATAAATATGATGAATAACAAAATTATACATTTAAAATGGAACTAATGACACCAAGTTATCGGGCAGGAACTGAGGTGAAGTTGAATGTGAAATTGATTTTTTAGTAAACAATATACACCTAAAATACTCACTATTTATGCTTTAATCTTCTTGTTCCTGTAATTCATTTTCTCATTCAATATTTCGAGCTGCCTATTTTATACTCTGTATCTACTTTTTATCCAGAAATACTTCTTTTCTTAATTTTAAAATCAAACTCATACATCTTAAAAACAAGCTTTGAATTTACCTGCGATTCAGTTATCGATGAAGTGTAGGAATTTTATTCACACTTCCATGTATTCAATCTTCTCAATTATACATAAATATCTTCATATAACTCAACAAAATCAAAACTACATATAAAAGGCTTATATTTAGAAAACACAACTTTTATTAATATTTCTAAATGAAAACCTTATAAAAAGATGCTGTCAAATAAATATATGCTTCAGTTTTTCTTAATGAAAGGACCAACTACTTTCTGACTCTTTATCTTTATTTTATTTTTCTGTGTTCTATTATAATCTTAAGACCTATTTAATTCGAAAAACAACAAAGTATAACGTTGTATCTATCTTGTTAATAGAAAATTAAATGCATATATAATAAAGCAATATTGCTCCCAATGATGTGAAGAGGGCACAAATGGAATTATGATTACTCGTCGTCCATGATCAATAATAATAATAATAATAATAATAATAATAATAAAAAAAAAGAGATAAGTTAAAATGAATTTGCTCCCAATCTTATCTTCCCAAAGACATGGACTCCAAATTGCATTTGTGCACTTCCTACGACTAAAAAGAATCAACGCAGATCAAATCATTGTCCTTCCATCTTCCTTGGTCTATGTTGGAATTAAATAGTACAAAATAAAATTATTTAAATTAGGAGAAAAATGAAAATGAATAAAATAATTTGATTAACCGGAGAAAATAAAAAAATATATAATAATTCGATAACTTGAAGAATCATCCAAATATATTTTTACTTTAACCAAATACTTATTATTTCTTATTTGTGTGTTTAAATTAAGACATTTTGTATAAATTCACGTGTGACTTTGAATAGAAACTAGCATTTTTCCTTTAAGTATACTACGTCTAGTGACGGATCTTGACCAAAAGCGTCGGAGGGGCCAAAATAATGTAGTTTTGAGATCATTAGATTCAATCATTAGTACAATGCTTCAAAAAATGACTTTTTTAACTGAACATTTTTTATCATTAGTATAATGCTTCAAAATATGTGAAGAAGTAGAATCTATCTTATTTTAGTCAATAATTTTATTTTCATCACTCTTAGATGATTAATTTATTCTTTCATTATTTATCAATATACCTTTTTTGTAAATAATACTAAAAATTAATTGATCATAATTTAATAAAAAATTGAGACATGTAATTATTAAAAGAAAAATATATTCATTATTATTAATACATAATACACTATTTTTTTCTATATTCATAAAAAAAAATACAAAAAGCTCATGAAATAAAAAAATAATGTTTTCATTATCAAGTAAGACAAGAGACAGGAAAGGAAGATGATAAATGAGAAATATAATGAGTTTATGTCTAACTTTTTTTCTTTAAAAACAAAAAGAAGACATATGAGAGTGTG
>Ga0214545_1011462_pt1 | contig 12213 bp, 9 predicted proteins | sample CNSS4metaG_FD_160064 | JGI IMG/M metagenome (GOLD analysis project Ga0214545, IMG submission 160064) | Root nodule microbial communities from cowpea collected in UCLA plant growth center, Los Angeles, California, USA - CNSS4 | ecosystem: Host-associated > Plants > Roots > Nodule | place: USA... | reverse complement strand
CATAGATCTTTTGTTCCTAAATATTATATTACTTGTTTATTTTCTATATCATATTTTTAACTTTTATTGTTTTTAATTGTGAATATTAATGTATTTCCATTAAATTTTTTTAATTTATCATTTTTCAGATTTTGATAATATATAAAATACGAACCTTTCTTATAAGTTAAAAATATTTGAAAGTTGTTTAGAGACATTATAAGAATCTATTGAAAAACCTACACTATTTTACAATTTTTTTTAATGTTAAAATTTAAATTTTATTGGTATATTTTTTGTTTAATTAGTCAAATAGTACCACTTTCATTCTAAAGTTTCAGTTTGGTAATTGCTTTTAGAGAAAATGTTACTGTATATACTTCGAATTCCAATTTTCACAATATATGAATTTTAATCTTGCAATAATATTGAAATTGAAATAGTTAATTATTTCCATATCTTTAAAAGTTTAAAAAATTTATAATTTATAATTTTTACCTTATATTTTAATTATATTAATATTATTATATTTTATATTTACATTGTTACATATTATTATATTTTATAATATATTATTATATCATTATGGGTCATCAAATTTTTTGAATATTTGAATTTATATATTTTTATCAGAAATATTAAAGTATTTATTACAAAAATTAACTTTTTGTATATATTTTTCATTTTAAATGTTAAATTTAATTTTTTTTATCACATTCTATTTCTTTTACTGTCCGTTACGATTTCAAATTTGAATCCAAAATTTATTAATATTATTATATGTATTATGATTAATTTTTCACAACTTAAAAACGATATTATTTTCAATGAATTAATTTTGAAATTTATTCTAAAAACACACAGAAGGAATATATTACCTAATATTATCTACTGCTTGATGTTTACAAAAATCAACTATAAGAAAAGTTCAGTTTCGAAGGACATTAAATGAAAAAAAATAGTTTCCAATGTAAATTCAATGTAATGTAATATTATATAAAAATATAAAATGATAATATTACATTAATCCTACATAAATATAAATTTATTCTTAAATTAATATTTAAATTTAATCATAAATTGATATAAAGTTAAGAATACAACCATAATCAGTACTATTAGATCAATCAGTTTTCAAACACATTAATAGAAGAAGATTTTGGTTTCCAATGCAATATTTTAAAACCATAATTGATATAAAGTTAAGAATACAACCATAATAAGTAATATTAGATCAATCGGTTTTCAAGCACATTAATAGAAGAAGATTTTGCATTTTGTATTAATCATTAGCGATAAATAAAGAAGCATATAACATCTCAAAAAACAACATGATGATATAAAATTTTTATATTTTTTATATACTTAAAATTGATAAATAATATTTTTCGTGAATGTCTTAAACTCTAATTATGTGTTTGATTGATACTTCATGATTCATTGAGTCCCACAAATCATGATTGTTGTTGTTCATAATAAATAGTCATAATTCAAAATGAAAAATTCTTGGAAGACGAAAAGTTTTCCATTTATTCTGTATATTTTTTACATTTATATTGAAAGACGTAAGTGTTGATTTATAAAGTTTATTCAATAAGCTACGTTAAAATTTAAGAAGATTTTTGAAAACTGTATAAAGCTCTCTTAAAAAGGTAGGTAGATTTTTAAAATATTTTCCATTTAAAATTTTAATACAATAAATTCATATATAACATTGCAATGAGAAACACAAAAAGTTGTTGGTTTCTAATATTTAATGTTATTTAATGACAAAGACATTCATCTTTGAGAAGCCGTAAAAATATATCTTGGAAGTAGCTTGGAAGAAACTGAAAAGTTCTTTGAGAGGTTGAAAAAATATACCTTGGAAGTAGTGTTGGAAAAAACTGGAAAATTGTTTTAATTCTTCTTAACATCTTTATATTTTTGGAAGATGAAAAGTAGATTTTGAAAAATATAAATATATTTTTCAGTAAGTTAGATAAAAAAAAACAAAGTCTTAATTTTTAATTTGGTAATTAAATATATTTAAGGTAAGTAATTTTATTTGCATTTATTAATATTGTTATTAATTATTAAGAAACTATTAATTGATCAGATTTTAAGAAAAGTGTAATATGTAATGACTATTTTTAAAATAAATTAATAAAATATATAATTTTTCTGTAGAAGAGGAGAAAATATTAATACTTATATAAAAAATATTTGTTAGTTATAAATTTCTCTTCTACTTTGAACTTTTTAAAAGTCTATGTTATCATTAATGAGACAAATTCATGGAGTCAGAACTTTATTTTAATTTTGTTTGTTCAAAAATTTAAAAACTTGGATTATGCCTTTATAAAATGTAGTTTATGATTTGCATTTACTTCACTATAAAAATTCTTAAATAGTAAATATTATCTCATCAAATAAGATTTAATATTATATTTTAAAGTATTCACTCTCGATGCTACAAAATATTTCAGTCGTGTAATATCCGTAAATTTCACACAAAATCCTAATTAATTTATTATATTACAATTTTTAATTAGATTTATTTTATAAAAATTAGCTACCTTCTCCAAGAAACTTTGTAAAAGTTTCTAAAGTTGTTATTTTGTCATATTTACTTCAAAATATTAATTATGAAAACCACCAATTATGTATATTGTGGGACAATGCACATTAGAACTCAAAACAGTATTGTTAGCTTTGCAATTGTATATAATTATATATTAGATTAGATACAATTAGAGATTTTGGTCATTCAAAATGACTTTTACTCTATGAGAATGTGAGAAGATTTTTGGACCCTGTATAAAACATTTTCAAGAAGGTATGTAGATTTTTTAAAATATTTTTCATTTAAAATTATAATACAATAAATTCAAATATAACATTGTATTGAGATACTAAAAAAGTTGTTGGTTTCTTCATAATTAATGCTAATTAATTATAAAGATGTGTTGGAAGAGACAAATTTTTATCTTAAAAGTAGTGTTGAAAGAAACTGAAAAGTTGTTTTTATTCTCCTCAACATCTTTTAATTTTTGGAAGATGAAAATTATTTTTTGAAAAGTATAAAAAGCATATCTAACAAGCCAAGTAAAAAAAATTTTTAATTTTTAATTTGGTAAATAAATGTATTTAAAGTAAATAATTTTATTTGCATTTTTTATTAATAATAAATTATTAATTAATCAGATTCAAAAAAAGTGTAATATGTAATATTATTTTTTAAAAAAAATTTAAAAATAACTAATTTTGTCTATAAAAAGGAGAAACTATTAATATTTATATAGAAATATTTGTTAGTTATCATTATGTATTCTTTTAATTTTAAATTATAAATCTTTTTTGTACTCTGAAATTGTTAAGACGTGGGACAAAGTCCTGGGATGAGGAAGCAAACGAATATATTTCATTCATGGATTTAACTAATTAAACTTTAATAAATATTTATTGAAGCATGAACTTTATTTCAATTTTGTTTGTTGAAAAATTTAGAAAATTTAGATTTTACCTCGATTTGCATTTATTTTAAAAATAAATTGTAATTTATAATTTCCATTTACTTCACTATTATAATTCTTAAACAGTAAATATTATTGTATCAAATAACATGAAAATTATATTTGAATGTATTCACTCTTAAGACTACGAAACATTTTGTAAATTCCACACCAAATCCTAATTAATTTATTGTATTACCATTTTTAGTTTAATTTATTTTAAAAACAATAGTTACATTCTCTAAAGAACTTTGTAAAAGTTCCTAAAATGTCATCTTATGATACTTACTAAACCCTAATGGCTCCAAAAATTTTCAAAATGCTCGTTATTTTGATTTTTTTTAATTTGAACGCAGAGGTTTATGCTTCGGTTTTGAAGGAACCGAAGCATAAAATCTATTCTATTTAAGTATTCAAGTTTAGTTGAGTTTGTCTGTGACCTAAGAGTTATGGGTTTGTCATGTCTTGCAGGCTTAAGTATTCAAGTTTAGTTGAGTTTGTCTGTGAAACCAAAAGTATTAAGAATAGAAAACGTCTTGATAAAATAATGAGGGTGCACACTCATGACTAGATCAGAGGTTGTTTTCCTTTCTTAATTCTAACTTTTAGAAAAGAAGAGTGATAGATAAAAGGTTATGTTATCAATAGATGATGGAGATTTGCTTTATATATCCTTGTGTATCTTGTTTGTACCTCTGTGGTTTTTGTTTAGTATCTATAGTGGTAGAGAAATCCAGATTCAAGGTCAACTTGGCCTGCTTACCTTTGCAAGGTTGGATGAGGCTTGTAAGACCACTTATTGCCTCAAAGATGTGGAATTGTTGTATGATGTATACCGATGAGTGAGGAAAGCTAAGTTTTGGGATAGTAAACTAGGATAAGATGCTAGAGTTCATAAACAACGTTCAGATAGAGGGAGCTTTAAGGATAGGTTCTTGGAATCAGATATTACAAGTTTTCCAAAAAGGAGTTAGATATTAGAACAATAGAAGATATAAGTGCATGCAAGTGTAACAACATTTGAGAAAACCAACTTGGTTATACATCCCAACAATTTCGAGGTTTAGAAATATGTACATACATGCAGTGTTAGGAGAAGTGTCATTGGATATATTTATATTGTCATATCTAGTGCTTTCTAGGATTTGTGAAAGAGAAGCAATTGGCATATCCTGGGTTATAAAAAACAGTGAGATTGCTTGGCATCTTGAAAGCTAAGAAAGATAAAGACCATAAAGACCATGGAGTAGAGCTTAAGGATCAATCAGGTAAGATGATGTTTCCTATGTAGAGGGAAAAAAAATATATGGATGAGAAGGAAGTGGCATAAAGGTTTCATACTAGGTTCAATAGTCAGAAGGAGATGATTGAATCTTTTCAATTGATAGCAAGATGTTTTAAGGAAAAGTAATTTACATGAGCAGAACAATTGACCTTGGGCTGAGGTAGAGGAATTTAAGTGTTGGAAGAAAAAGCATACCGTTAAGTTTTATCTTGTGAGAATGACAAAAGCTAGTGAAGGCAAAGAACAATAAAGAATGAAATGAGAAGAAAAGTCTGAAGTAACTAAAATGGAGTATGCGATAGTTGGTGCTGGAGTAGTTAGCGCAAATGATCAGATTCAAGGATACAAGGTATAAAGGTGGTGCTTGAACTAAATGTTTTGGTTTTTTTTGGGATCGTATACCTTTTGGTGTCGCCAATATGGTAAATGAGTCAGGGTTAACTACAAGGAGGAGTTGGTGTTGAGCTGGTAGTTTTGCTACAATTGCAGCCAAGTGGAGTTTTTTTCTTGGATGTGTGGTATGTCTCGTGGTGATTAAAGGATTCAAATTCAAAGTCAATTTGAATTGTCTCCTTTGCAAGGTTTGGAGCATAACCTCAAGGGCAACTTGGTTTTTTGTTTCAAGCTCATTCTTGTGGATTGTGGTAGTATAGGAATTGATGTTCCTTGTTTTAAAAGGGCAAGTAATTGGTTGTGCATCAAGTGGAACAAGTTGAAAAGAGAAGACAAAATGCTACATGTATGAGTGTTTATATATAAACGGTCAACGAAGAACAGAAACAAAGGATCTCGATGGTGGAGAAGTTTTTTGGTTTTGTTCTGGAGCAGATACTAGAACTATCACCTAGAAGCGGTGAGGTTTACTATTGCATTTGTGTCTGAAGCATAACTAGTGTCAATATTTCCTTATTGGATGGTTCTACTGAAAGTTTGGAGTCAAGACAACAAGTGGAGGAGTTGTTAGAAAAGCAATGGCTTAATAACAATGTGTCATCGTGAGTAATATAGTCTAACGAATTTGGAAAGAGAAGTAGTTGTATGTTAAGATATACGGGAGTAAGTGAGTTTAAAGAAGGGGAATCTTCTAAGATGGATGGTTAAGATGAGTGGAAGCATGATGAGGGAAAGGAAGTTCTAAGAGTGACTTTAAGTCAGGTTGTTTTTTTCAAGCAAGTTGTTATCAATGCGAAATACTGGGAAAATTTCGTGAAATTTTAGATATGTTTATTAAAATTAATATGGTTCAATAAACTAAAGAAAATGAATCTTCTTGAATGGGATAGGGTCACACCTTGAATACAAAAGTGAGGTGATAATTCATTTAAAGATTATTGAAATTGTTCACACAATTTTAGTATATATACGTATACGTCGAGATTGGATTAAGTAATTCACCACGCATCAGTGTTGAGTATGAGAAAGGAATTGAAGAATTTATACAATTTGTGCAATGTAATGAGGATAGAAGTGATGATGAAGTGAAGTTTAGATGTCCTTGTGTCAACTGTTTGAATAAGAGAAAGTTGAATGCAACTACTAGTAGGGAATACCTTAGCTGTGATGGTTTCCTTCGAAGTTGTACAACATGGATATGACACGACAAATTAATAGACTTTCCAACTGTCCCCAGAATTGAAAATGTTGTGAATTCCACTGTGGAAGATCTACTTGAAGAAGACAAATTAAATGACATGATCCGCGATGTTGGCACTAAAGCTTTTGTCCAGGTGCATGTGCATGAGACAATGTCTACTGATGTGGAGACTTCATTGTATGTCGGTTCAATTAAGTTCACAAGGTTGTTAATGGTGTTAAGACTCATGAATTTGAAGGCGACTAATTGGTGGACCGATAAGAGTTTCATAAAATTGTTGGTTTTGTTGAATGAAATGCTTCCAAATGAAAATACACTACCCACTTGCAACTATGATGCTAAAAGTATTCTTTCTCTTATGGATATGGAGTATAAAATGATATATGCATGTTTTAATGATTGCATATTATTACTACAACAAAATTGCTCGTTTGCGAGAAAAATTAACGTGAAAATATATTTTTCACTAATTTCTCGCTTTCTAACTAGGGGCGACAAAAACATTCCGTTTATTAGTGTATATAAATAAAATATATCAACCACCAAGTAAAGAACATAAAAATAAAAGAAATTCCAAAGTATAGGAAATAATTCACCGAATAAAAAATAGAAGAAGACTCTTTGACAAGAAGAAGGAGAACTCAAGCTGAATTACATTTCTTCTAATTGCAATAATATATGATTGCGAGACAAAAATACAAGATCGGGGAATTGTTAAAAGAACAAGAGTTATGAAATCGGTAACCCATGTCCTACGTTTAAAGAGAGAAATCGTTATAAGAGAAGAAAAATCGTGAACAACTTTAAAATTATTTTATTATTTAATTATATTTTAATTTTTTTTATCAAATAAATTATTAATTACAACTGTATAATTTATTTATGAACTTATTGAAGTAAAAACTTATTTAATATCATGAATAACAAATTTTTGTAAAATTAAATGTTTATTAATTATTTTAAACCAATAAAAGTTAAAAATTATTTTCTCTATTCTCTTACAAATAACTCTACCTTAAATTATCTTCTCATCTTTAAATAATTTAGACATATTTTTTATTTATTTTGTGTACGTGAAGAGAAAAAAAAGTTAAAAATTTGTAATTAATTATTTTTTTTATAAATTAATCTTAAAAGTACAAACAATAAGTATTTCAATATAAAATAATTATTCACATGTCAAATAATTGCATATTCTAATGAAATCTTTTTTCTTTTTACATTAATAAAAATTATAATACATCACTTAATCAAAATCACAAGAAAACAAAGATTAAACTAATAATAACTAAAATTTAACAAAGATCTTTCATCTTTTGAATTTCTATATGTTGGATGGTGATAAAAAATATTCATGACAATTACGTAAAATTATTATATTACAGTAAATAAAATTTACCTATACAATTATAGTGATAAAATTACACGTATGAAAATAAATTAGAAAACAAAAATAATTATATAAAAAATATTAATACATGATAAAAATGAAAAAAAAAACAAAAAAAAATATTAAAAAGTGATCAAATGAAAAAATTTTACAAACCGTTGAATGAAATCGCATAAAAGAAAGAAGTATATACTTAAGGGTATGATAAGATGAAAAATATTTTAGGGATAATAAAAATTGATTTAGTAAAACAAAATAGTTCTTAAAGTGAAACAAAAATCAATAATAATATAATAAAGAATATAAGTTTTTTATATTAACTAGTAAATGAAAGATTTATGATATTGAATTTCATGACAAGCTGAAGAATTCGAAAAAGTAAAAATAGAAAGTGTGTCTGTGTATATATATATATATATATATATATATATATATATATATATATATATATATATATATATATAAATTGAATTGCCATAAAATTCATTTGCATCTCCAATATATTTTCATCTTATCATAACTTTTGTGCAATTATGTTCAAATGATGTATGTCAATTAAATATTTTTTATATCTCACATTTGAATATTTTTATTTATTGTATATTTTCTCTTCACATGAGAACATTTAACACTCCCAATTTAAGTGTTCAATAACATAAACTTATAAAAAAATTATCTTTTTTACTCTATTATTATTAATGTTTTCTTTATTTGAAAAATTATTTTTTTTTTCGCTAAAACAATTTTCGTTATTTCTCAACCATTGAGTCTGATCATATTTGAAAAATTTTCTTAGATCTCAAAGTATTTTTCATTTTATCATATACCCTTCATTATATATTTGTTTTCCTTTATGCGATTTCATTCAATGGTTTCTCAAATTGTTTCTAAGACACACATTTGATAATTTTTTAATATTTTTATTTGTTTTTTATTTTTATAATGTAAAATACTATTTTGATTCATTTTATATAATTATTTTTTATTTTTTAACTCATTATCATACTTTGATTTTGTCACTATAATTGTATAAATAAATTTTATTTACTATAACATAAAATTTTAATGTAATTGTCATGAATTTCTTTTTATCACCATGCAACATATATTGAAGTTCAAAAGATATAATATCTATGTGAAAATTTTATTATTATTAGTTTAATATTTGTTCTTTACATTATTTGGATCAAGTTATTTATTATAACTTTTATTAGTGTATAAAAATGATATCCATTAGAATTTAAAAAATTGAAGTAAACATACATTTAACATATATTTTAATTTGAATATTTGTTTTCCTTTTATATTGTTTTTTTTTAAAATAAATTTGATCAACTACAATTCATTAATGTTTGTAAAGTTAATAGATGTTTCGATTATCGTAAAATTTGATTTTGTATTTTAATTTGAAATGTATACAATTATCATATAATTTCTTTATAAATATTTGATATTGAAGAAATAACCATCCTCTCAGTGTTGAATATTTGATAATATTATGTTTCATTTGTCGTAATTTTTTATTATTTTATAAAAAATAATTAAAGAATATTGAAACAGTAAGAAAAAGGGTATGGGGTATAGGTATGAGTATATATTTGTTACCCGGTGGGGATGAGACAAAAGTTTGATATATGTTGGGTTTGGGGATGAGGATGAAGATCCATTTTTTTCGATGGGAATGCGTATGGAATAGCGAAACCCGTCTCCACCTGACCCCGTTGCCATCCCTAATTATGACGGGTATGAGGACATGGACGGGGCAAATATGCACATCCCCATATCCAATTAAAAATTTCGGGTAGTCCTCATAACCATGCCACACCTAGTCAAAACGAAGAATCCCGTCAAAATGGGGATGGGTTTGGGCAATACCCAAGGGGGGCAAGTTTATTTGTCGTTCCTAATTTTGCAAAAGGAAAAAACCCACATAGGAATGACAAAAATTCTCGTGTCCGCGAGTATCCGCAGATAAAATTTATGACGGATAGTTGGTAATCATAAGTATTTATTATTCACATGTAACGAGTATTTTGGTACCTGTTCATAAATGGTCGAGCATGGGGTTCATACTATCTGTACTTGTGGTAATCCCTTACCCATAAAAAATTGTAAATTTAATTTATATTCTATTAAGTTAAATTTAATTAAAATTAAAATTTAATATATATTTTATTACATTAAAGTTAATTAAAATTAAAATTTAATTTATATTTAATTTTATACGTTTTGTAATTTTTTTTTAATTTATAAAATATTTTTTTAAATATTTGCGATTATTCATGAGTACCTATGAGTTTATTCCGTAGGTATTTTTTTAACGGGTACTTGACGAATAACAAGTAGATTTTTTCTGTTGCAGGTCAAGTTGTGGGTAGGCACTATCCGTGCCTGACCTAACTCATTGTCATCCCTAGACCCACATTACACAAACGTGCAATTGTTTAATGATTGAGAAAAAAGTTGTAAGACCCGAGAAATTGTAATAAAGTATAATAAATAAATTACAAACAAATGTGGGTTGAAAGTACTCTAAGAAAATTTATTGACAAATCCTAGGTAAGGAATAATGCTAGCTTAAGTGGTTAAGAGTACTTGGTTATGTGGAGAGGACTTAGGTTCAAGTCTAGTGTGTGCCATTAGTGTGATTTTAATTGTGTTTTATATTACCAAAATATTATGAATGCGGAAACATGGTTTAACCTTGTATGAATGTGTGAATTGATAAGAATAATGTGATGGTTTGTTGGTGTGCATGTGTTTGATGAGTTGGAAGGTTGTGGGTTTGAATCTTGGCTAGAGTAATTATGCCTTTTATATTTTTATATTTTTGCTAAGTGGTGGAAAAAAAAAATCTAGAAACTGTAGAAATTCCCTGAGAAACAAGAGAGGTAGCAGTTTGGGGTGCAGTAATCAAAAGTAATGATCATAAAACCTTGAATTTAAATTAATTTCATTTTTATTATTTGTATTATTTATTTTAGGCTGAATTTGAGGGGGAGAGAGAAGGGTGAGTGGGGAAACAAAGAGTGGAGGCAAGGAGGGGAGCTTTGGGAACAAGGAAGAATTCATTGAAAATTGTTTGAAGCTAAGAAACCGTGTAAGGGAGCTGTATTTTCGTGCTTATCTTTGTTGTTTGTCTTCTCTTTGGTGTGTATTTTGTGTTCCTTGTGGTTGGTGATTTGTTGAACCTATGACCAAGTTGGGTGGCAAAATTGTGATGTGGACACATGATTTTTGTGGCATGAACCTTGTTTATGAACTTTTATTTTCTTTCCTCTCTGTGAGTATTACGATGAATTGGTTTGATGTGTGATTCAAACGTTGTGATGGGAGGATTATAAAAGAATATTACTTTTCGTTTCTATGTTAGATGGTAAAAATAAATATTTGATTTTTATCGTGATTGTTGCCTTGACTAAAAATATACCATGCACTGGTTTTTTCTTATAGTGGTTACTATTATACATACGACATGCCATCTTTCTTCTTTTTTTTTATATTTTATTTTATGTGGTGGTAATAGTAGGGTGTTGGATGTAAGGGGTTTAGAGTTGAGTTTTTCATTGACAATCTTTTAGGTGAACCATTATAATAATAGTGTTATATATATTATATATAAACTAGACTTCGCGTGTGGGTTGTCATTCAAGTATGAAAAGCAGTCTTTTTATAGAGAAAGTTTGGATGCAGTGGGGTTATGATGATTATAAAAAGTAAAAGAGGCTTCCTTTTTGGTTTTGCACTTACGTATTTAGTATGAATTATAGGAAGTTTGCAATTGATATCATGATAATATATTACATATAGAAATATGTCTACATGGAAGAAATTAAAGTAAGGAGTATTGATATAATGAAATATTAGTATATTAAATTAGTTATTGTTGGGTATTATTATATTGTAACATACATAGATTATTACCTAGCTTTATATGGATATTATTTATATCTTGATTGATGATATTCTGTTTTGGTTTTTAGGTAATATTTATGATATAAAGTTTTGACGTTCGAAGATTGTCAGTTATATTTTATAGAAATGAGTTGGATATAAAAGTTACTTAGGTTGAAAATTGGCAGAGTATCTTTTATTTTATTTTAATTGAAATGTTTAACGTTTTTAGGTAATTGTTCAGTTTGTGTTTTTTTTTTTTTTTTTTTTGTTTATAAGGGTTCCTTTTTTGTAAGAATTGTGAATTTGAGATAAAGAGGAAGGGTTCTGTGATTGGAGTGAGAGGCTTGGTGTCGTGTTAAATACCTTATTACGGTTTGGCATTTAATAAATTTCTATTTATACTTTATAAGTTTGGCAACTTTAAGGAAAACATGGAAAACTTTAAGTAGCGGAAATGTTTTCTTTACATTGTATGTTAAACTTTCAAGTTGGAATAGATACAGGGAATTAACTTTTATTATCATTATATTTATAGAATTTTTTTTACATCACATTCGATTGTATAATCGTTTGA
>Ga0214545_1011458_pt1 | contig 12220 bp, 6 predicted proteins | sample CNSS4metaG_FD_160064 | JGI IMG/M metagenome (GOLD analysis project Ga0214545, IMG submission 160064) | Root nodule microbial communities from cowpea collected in UCLA plant growth center, Los Angeles, California, USA - CNSS4 | ecosystem: Host-associated > Plants > Roots > Nodule | place: USA... | reverse complement strand
CTCCCCCTGTTCCGGTCATGGAATAGATGAAATAAACCCCAAAATGGATTTTTGTTCAAGAATGAAATCTTATTGGAACTGTCCAGTTCACCCTTTGGAACCATATCACATCCTCGATAGGATGAATTGAGACGGAGATTGGAAGGTGCATATAGTTACATAATAAAAAAGGGAAGATTCATGAGAGGAGGAATTCTGTTTTTTTACTATAGAGGGAGAAGGCACTAGAAGTCAGAGAGCAAGAGACTAGAACTCAGAGAGCAAGAGAAATCGGTGACGACAAAAGGAACATCATTGAGAAACTGCCAGGGGTATTAGAAAGGATCCACTAAAGGTACACTTTGGAACACTTAGGTGTGAAAATAATTGATGTTGGCGTGAACTGATGTTGTGTTCCTATATCACTGTTTATCTGTTGGATTGTTCATCATGAAGATGTGTTTTATGAATTAAATGTGTTACTTAATGTTTTTTCCATTCTCCCTACAACAAAAAAGAAAGATCAGAAAACTCATTCATAAATCGGATTGGTTCATTCTTGCTCACCATTTTCATCTCGCACCTACATAAAAAACCATAAAAAATATATTCACAGTTATTATGCCTACTTTCATCTTCTCCCACATTCTTCCAACTACACCACCATAATCCATCTTCTTTTCATTTTCGCTCCACTCCATTATCTCAACACGAACAACACGAAAACCAAACCAACAATACGGAAATAACCCATCACCATCTTCATCTCGCATCTGAATAAAAACCAAAATAAAAAACCGAGAATCTCCATTCACACCCAAATACGGATCTGTTTTCCAATCAGTCACACCCAAGCACAAATCGAAACGAAAAATACTGAAGTGAGTGAGATAAAACCATCGTCGGCGGCAATGTCGCCGGCGAGTCGGAGTCTCAGATGGAGGTGATCTTGGTCGCGGCGGCCAGAAGGTTGGTTCCTTGGTGCTCGCGGACTCAGTCACGGTGGTTGGCACGACGGCTGGAATCGCTGACGGTAGTCTCCGGCGGGCAGGGCCGCGCAGCCGCAAAGGGGATTGGCGATGTCATGTGGTTACGCGAGGAAGAAGATGCTCCTGTCTCGCGCGTTTCGAAGACGAGTTCTCGCTGACGACGACAGTGGCGTCTCGCGCCGGCCGTTGGACGCGTGGTGGTAGCATATGCCGCTGAAGTCGCGGGGACCTGCTGCAGGAACTCCATGGAAGCCGTTCGCGTGAGATGGTGGAGGAGGAAGCTGTGTTGAAGGTGAAGAAGAAACCCTCGTGGCTTCTGTTTTGCAGTAGAAAAGAGTTACATTTGGGCCACTTCACCTTTTTAATTTTCTCACCATGTACATTGAATCTGGCTATTGTTTTTGGTTGTTGGGTTGTCGCTGCATTATTCACTTCCTCGTGCACCTTCACAATTGCTAATCTCGCACCCCTGCACACACTTTTCATTCCTATTTTGGGCTTGTTTTATATTTTACTCGCCGCACTCCGTCTTTTAATACAAACACCTCATTTACTTCGTACACCTCCCATATGTGATAATCCTGCACCCCTGTATCTTTGTCTATTGTCTTTGGGCCCGTTGTATCTATTTTGTACACCCCACTAACTACTCATGTACCTCCATATTTTTGTTTTCCACTTTCACTCTTCTTAATTAAATTGTTTCTTTTTATTTATTTATTTATTTATTTTTATTTTGTTTTTTTATTATTTATTTATTTTCGTTTTTTTTATTTTATTTTTTTATTCCTAGAAAACCAAATATTTGAAAATTATTAAAAATTACAAAAAAAATAGAAAAATCTAAAAAATGAAAAATATTCTCTTTCACTTTATTGTGTATGTCAGGTCGCTCGCACCGTGTGACACTCATTTTTAAAAATACCAAAAATAGTTTTCTTTCCCTTTTAGTATTTGTCCGACCGCCCGCGTCGTGTGACACGTATTTTCAAGTAATTCAAAAAATACAAAAAAATATAAAATTTTCAAAATATAAAAAAAAACATCACCATTTTCAAACAAAGAGTCCTTGAATAGAACTACGTGATCTTTGATTCTCCACCGTGAGATACGTAGGAGCAAGGTCAGTCCTTCTCAGGTTCACCTCTAAAAAAAAATCAAATCTTTTTCTCATTTTTTTTCAAATATCTTTTCAAGAACTACGTAACCCTGATTTCTCACTTTAAATGAGAATACGTAGGACCAAGGTCAATCCTTGTCGGACCCAAAAATAAAAAAAAAATATTTTTGTTTCTTTTTAGTATTATTTGTGTCATTATTTTTGGGAAAATTAATATTTTGAAAATCACATCAACTTTGCATTTTTAATTAAAGGTACCGCCCTCGGGCGGGCGCGGTAGGGTGCTAACACCTTCCCTATGCCTAACCGACTCCCGGATCCAAAATCTGGTTTTTCGCAGACTTGTTTTATTTTTATGGTTTTTCATAGTTTTCCAGAATAACTATGATGGCGACTCCAAATCTCTTTTCAAACCCGTTTTCTTTTTCGATTCGCCTTCCCGTCGCGATTCCGGTTGCGACAGATTGATATGTTATGTAAATTTAACATCGTGCTAACTTGTTACAATGTAAAAATAATCACTTCTACTTGATTAAAAGGCTAAAGACATAGAAAAATATAAATCACAACACTAATCAAAATAACAAACCAATTATTGCTTTTTAACCTCAGAATTCATAATAAAATTATAGTGGAACCAACCCAAGAAACTTAGCCCTCCATGGAATCAAAATAACATCAAAATAAAAGAAGAGAATGTGGAGAGAGAAAAAGAAATTAGGTTCCCTAAAGGGTTCCTAAACTCCGATGTTCCAAACTTGTTTTTCTATTTCCCCTTGTCTCTTTATATAGGACTTGATTGGACTTGGATCTGAATTTTCTGTTGTTGAAATCTCTCAAATATCTTTAAAATAATCATAAGTATGATTATCTTTATAGTGGTTATAAATATCTAAAAATATTTGAGAGATATAGCCAATTTTAAAAATATTTAGAAAATATAGTTGGTTGATAATTTCTTATATAATCAAATAAATTAATTACTTAAAGATATATAATAAATTATCACTAACTAATATTTGCATTAATTTTCCAAATAAACCATTTTGCAATCCTCTAATCCAAATTTGCAGATAAATTCAAATATATAAATATTTGCATTTTATCCTCTCTTGTTTGACCAACTTTGACTGTTTTAATTGTTTGACTTATTTGCTTCCAATTAGGGGCTGACACATGGCAAGTCCTTATCCTCTCAAATGAGGCTTGTTGCAACTTTAAAGGTTTCAGCGTGGTGGCTTCAATGGTGGTTCAATTTGATGATGGGTTTGCTTCACGTTTTGTTGGTTGTTTCGATTTGTGAATGTTCAAATTTAGTGGCAGATTGAAGGTGGTTGATGCACAACAACTCCTTCATCAATGGGTGGTGGCACAACATGAACTGTTGTTGGTGGTTGCCTATGGTTTCTATTTGTGTGGAGAAGGATGGGAGGTTGAAGATGATGGGGTAGCAGCATGTGATTGGTCTGATTTTGTGAGTTAGGATTCTGACATGTGTCATGTTTTGATTGGTTCAAATTTGTGAGTGGATTGCCACGTGGCATGATCTGGTTAAGTTGTTTTAGTGAGTAGTATGAGGAGTGAGAATATATGTATTAGAGCGTGTAGGAGTAGGTTTTATGTGACCCATTTGAAAAAGGGAAGTGTATTAGTAAATTAAGGGTGTAAGACATAACTTTCCAAAACTTGCTGATTTTAGCCTTATTTGAAGGTGTTTTGTAACTTTAATCAATTTATTTTCACACCTTAGATGAACTTAATCTTAACTTCAGTTACATGAACAAACATTAGAATATCCAAAAATGATTTATGCAAGTAAAAAATATGTTTTAAGCTATTTTTATCTCACAATCTCAAATAGTCTAATACCATAAACCTCAATTAAATTAATATTTTAAGAATATAATTCAATTAAAAGCCCAAAATTAACCATTAGAGCATAAATAGGCATTCATCAGTAACATATGATCATAGCATGTGGACAACCACAAACAACAAACAAACACAAGGATAACCTTATTTGTTTTTTTTATAAAGTTCTATCATGCATTTCATCTCATGCAGTTCATCTCTCAATCATATATTCATTATTAGTTCACCATTCAACATCATGCACAAACCAAACACCCAATGTACAAAATAATATCATCTAATCCCAAATAATCATTCATTAGTACATTAAGACAAATAAAAACTAGACTTAATTCTAGAACACATGTATTGAGTCGAATACGCATGAAATCTTGCACTTTTCACGAAATCTCTATACACTAGATTTGCGCAAAATAAATTATGTGGTTCCACTTAGCACAAATCTAGTGGATTGAGTAAAAAGAATCGTTGTGGGTCCACCTGACACACATCTACCATGGCAAAGTTAATTCACTATACCATTGCCAAAATGGTTATCTTACTATAGGAACCTCTTTTAACTCTAACCACCTAAATTTCATTCTTTATATGAGTCAATGAGTTTAGTAGAGTTCATATGACTTAACAAACGAGACTCCCACTCAATACATATCCTAAAATTAAACAATGTGACAATTCTCCTTAAAATTAACCACATTCATATAATACACAATTAACCATACTTTTTAATCGAAACTTCAAACTAAAATCAAGAAATCATCACCATCAACACTATTCATCCCTTTTCATTGGTACAATTCACGTAATAACGTTACTGATTCACATTTCCCACATATATTTTTTGGAACTTAGGTTCAAGCTTTCTTTAACATAATATAAACCATTGTGATCAAATCAAGAAAAGCTTTCTATCATCATAACTCATGCAATTCAAAATATTTATCATTATCTATTTGCATGTTTGTCTATATTCAATTATTTAAAAGCACATTGTTAAATGTGTGCAACAACAATTTGTTTAACAAATTTTTTTTATCTTTAGCCAAGTTCTTAGGGAATTATTTATTTTAATTACTGAATTAAGTTAGTGGCTATTTTTAGGAAGTTTAGTATTTTACTGTTGTTACAATTTGTTATTTTGCTTATGTTCAAGATCTATATTTAAAACAAATTATTATTGAATAAAATGATCATCTTTCCTCCTATATGAATTTAATGTGCTTTCACAAACATATTGGTATCTAGAGCCTTCTTCTTTAGAGGGACCTGTGAGTGAACCGAGTGTAACCCATCACAAAAAGGCCAAAACACCTTGCTTTAATTTACCAATTAGATGGATTATGAAACACCATACATAACACTAGCACCCCCTTTGTTTAATGGTGATGATTATTATATCTGAGTAGCAAGAATGAAGGTCCATCTAAAGTCAAATCATGTTTGGGAAGTTGTTGAAGAGAACCATGAAGTTCCTCCCTTACCAGACAATCCAACATTAGCGTAGATGAAAAATCACAAGGAGAAGAAAGGAAGAAAGTCAAAGGAAAAATCCTCTTTGTTGGTTGTTGAATTGAAAGACATTTTCATTAGAATTATCACAATTGATTCAGCATTTAAAATCTATAATATCATGAAGGATGAATATGAAGGAGATGATAGAATTAAGTGAATACAATCCTTAAATTTCATTCGAGAATTTGAGATGCAGAAAATGAAGGAGTTTGAAATGATTAAAGAGTGTGCCAATAAACTTTGCGGCATTGCTAACAAAGTTAGATTGCTTGGCTCTCATATTCTCGACTCACAAATCGTTGAGAAAATATTGGTGATTGTCCCTGAAAATTTTGAGGCTACTAATATTTCCTTGGAGAATACAAAGCATCTGACAATACTTACTTTGGTAGAACTAGTAAATGCTTTGTAAGCCCAAGAATAAAGAAGGATGATACGAGGAGAGGGTTGTATGGAAGAAACATTGTAGGCTAAATTACAACTTAACTAAGGAGAGAAAAATAGGTGGAAGACATAAAAGAAGAAGAACTTCAACACCTAAGATGCAACCCACAACAATAATGGAGACAAAAACAAAGAATTTCCTCCTTGTAAGCATTGTGGCAAATTAGATCATCCTCCTTTCAAATGTTGGAGAAGACCCAATGTTAAGTGTGAAAAGTGCGACAAGTTACAACATCATGTTCGAATCTGAAAAAAAAATATTCAACCAAAAGATGAAACCCAAGTTACAGTTCAACAAGAGGAGGAGCAATTGTTTGTAGCAACATGTTTCTCTAGAAGCAGCTCAAGTGAATGTTTGTTAGTGGATAATGGTTCTACCAACCGCATGACCCATGATGAAAAACTTTTCAAAGAATTGGATAGATCACAAGTATCAAAAGTTAGAATATGCAATGGTGATCTGATTGTTGTTGAAGGAAAGGGCACTTTACCCATTAAAAGTTGTACAAATACAAAATTAATTCATAATGTTTTGTATGTACTTGAGATTGATCAAAACTTGTTAAGTGTTGTTCAATTGGTTGAGAAAGCATTTGAAGTCATATTTTAAAATAAGCATTATTTAATTAAAGATGTTGATTACAAACACATGTTTAGTATCAAAATGAGAGGAAAAAGTTTCTCATTTGATCGAATGAAATAAGAGCAACCTTCTTATCCAGCTGCGATAAATAGTATAGAAATTTAGCACAAGAGGTTGGGCCATTTTTACATGCAGATGTGTTGAATTTGTAGTGAAATGAGTTGGCTTATGGCTTACCTAAGTTGGCTTATGGCTTACCTCATTTGAATAAAACAAATTATTATTGAATAAAATTATCATCTTTCTTTTTGTTAGTTTAACGTGCTTTCACTAACATACACTTTATTTAATCATCATAAACATCAATCAAATCTCATGTTTCTATAATAACATCTCATCCAACCATCACAAATTCGCTCAATGAATTTATTTCTTGCCAACTAAACCCCATCCTGTAACAGGGTCTGCCTATTAATAAAACACTTTAGAAAAGCTTTTGATAATAAGCTTATCATATGTTGAGTACGAGTCGTCAAACTATGTTATAAATATTTTCACTATTAATTTTCTAATGGGATTGGTAAAACTATTTTATAAATATCTACATTATTCATTTTCTACGAGGATACCCAATAGAGAATGCATGTGTAAGAAAGGTATGATAATAATATAATTTATAATGGTTCAATTCGAATTACAATACATCTAATTCTCTAAAGCTAACAACAATGAGCTTTGTTGTTCAAAGCAAATTACAAGTATTATCACTATCCAAGTACTCAACGTCTCTTAGTTAATTACACAAAGTCTCACCAAGCTACCCACTTAACTCCCCCTCCCTAAGCTTAAGCATGATTACATAGGATCTCTCTAAGCCAAGTAATAAAGTTTTTCCTAACTAGACAACAATGAAATGTCAATGTTCACACTCTTTAGAGTGAATATGAAATATTATCTCTTTAGAATGGATATAAAATACACATTCTTATTGATTTAGAGAATATTACTTCCTAATTATGAAGAGTATACAATTAAGATCTATTTATATATTTTATTCGTCTAGAAGATTGTCTATATTTCTAACAGTTAAGGCTTATTAACATTTTTTTACATGCATGCACAGTTGATGATTATGTATTAGAACCTTAGTTATTCTTACATGGTTGGGCTTTCTTGTGTAAATTTCCAAAAAAGAACTATTGAAGGTTGTATACTTTAAGAGCATCTTGAATCATAGCTTTTTCAAAAGTCATGACTTACTACTAACTGTTAGGTTTATAAAGAGGGGTGTTACTGGGGAGAACAAACACCAATGAGACCTGAGCCCAACCACATAAGGCATTGACACCACTCTCAACCCAAAACCTTAAGGCAATGGGTTTATGGGTCTTTATTCTTTATATAGTGCTCTACTTTCCAATTTCTAACCAATGTGGGACTTAGACTCACACTTGGATTTCTAACCATCTCTCCATCAAGAGTGAGTCCCTTCAACCACATTGGTCTTAACGGGACACGCTTACACCATCGACTCTCATACCACTTATAGGTTTAGAAGGAGGGGGTATCATTGGGGAGAACAAACACCAATGAGACCTGAGCCAAACCATATAAGGCATTGACACCACTTTCAACCCAAAATCTTAAGGCGATGAGTTTATAGGTCTTTATTCTTATATAGTGCTCTACTTTCTCATTTCTAGCCAATGTGGGACTTAGACTCACACTTGGATTCCTAACAATCTCCCGCCGTTCTTTTTTCTTAACGGGACACGCTTACCTGACCCACACTGTCAGGAAGACTTTCAGCCGGTTTTAACCATCGGCTCTAATACCACTTGTTACGTTTAAAGAGGAGGGGGTATCACTAGGGAGATACAACACCAATGAGACCTGAGCCTAACCACATAAGGCATTAACACCACTCTCAACCCAAAACCTTAAGGCAATGAGTTTATGTGTCTTTATTCTTTATATAGTGTTCTACTTTCTCATTTCTAACCAATGTGGGACTTAGACTCACACTTGGATTTCTAACACTAACATCCTTTAACTTGTGGTAGGATAAAATAATTAAATTACACTCTCTAACTTTGTGACTGACTCTTTAATTCTATGAATGTCTTTGCATAACTAACAATACCAAGAAAGTGATTTCTCACATTTATATTTGGTACTTGTGTCAACATTTTAATGAAGAGTCGTTATAAGTTAACTTGTAGAACGTAGACAATACATCATCCAAATGATATGCCTACTCTAGTGCATAACATGTTTATGTTTATTTTACTTTACTTACATCGTCTAATGGCTAATCTTTATATAAGAACACACATGCACACACACATTTAATCTTAATTTTTTTCTTTTAAATATGAAATTAATTGGATATAAAAATAAGGAAGATATATAAAAAAAATTATAGTTTTTAGTTTTTCAAATCTAGTGTCAATGCTTTAATTTTTTTCATATCTTAGATGTTGTAATATTTTATACAAACATACACATAAACATACACACACAGTAATCATACATTTAAATTATAACTTTACATTTAATCTTTCTTACATATTCTTATGATTTTCTTTACTTTTTTATGTTATAGTGAATTTTGGACAATTTTTGCTATTTTTTTAGTTATATAACAAAAAAGAATATTAAGAGTGTTCATTGGATTAGATTACCTCATGATTTAACTCACTCAATTCAACCTAATTAGAATGAATTGAGTTTAATTTATAATTAGATCAAACCTTACTTAATCTACTCTCAGACGGATTAGTGATGGATTTATGAGTATATGCCCCTATACTTTATAAAAAAAAATTGAAATAACAAGACATACTTAATTTATTATATATTTAACTTAAGACTAGATTATAGTTTCATTTAAAAGGTTAATTATTTTTTCACTTGACATTAATACGCATGCCTATATTATCTTAACATATTAAACAAAAACTATAAAAACTCATAATAAATAATGGCTTAAGAAACTTAGCCACGTGACGCTTGTATTCTATCTTTTCCCATGGCAATCATCACATTCATTTTTATTAAACATGCAACTCAACTACTGCCTTCAATAAATATAATAATATTCAACTATTTATGTGGCCTTGCCATTTATTGTTTTGGAAAACCTTAAAATTCTAACTTTTTAAATTTAAGCATTTTTAATTAATTTTTATTAAAAATAATTGACCGTTTTCTTATTTATTTTAGTGTTGTTTCAATTTTATCGTATTTAACTCGTCAAATTTTATATTTCTTTGATGAAATATAAATCATTGATGAAAAAAATTCAGTATATTGTATTGATAATTTTAAATAGTAATGGAAGAAATATTTGAATATTGAGAAGAGAGTTAATTAAGGCAATGAAAAATATGATACCAAGATCAGCATCTTCTTTAATTTGTCTCTTCTTAGGGCATCATCTTGTTGCCATTTTTGCTTAAAAAAAATCACCAAAACATTGAAAGCATGAATTCAACACGCAGCATCAAATTTGGTTGCATTTGTACAAAACTCTTTCCTCAACGACAAGAACCTGCAACAATGGCAAGTAAATTCAGAAACAGACAAACCAAAAAGATAAGAAAAAAAACACGTGTGAACACGTGGAGAAAAATAAGTTGAGGTAGTTGAGGGAAGGTGAGAGGATATTTATGTAAATGAGGTCCCACATCGATTTTAACGCCCATCTTACCTTCCTTTTAAATGCATATAAAGTATATGCATTTATTTTTTGGGTTAAATATATAAGTAGAAATACAAGTCTTATGTTGTTTGTTTATCGTAGGAATTATCAAATTTATGAGAAAATTATGTATTCTACAAGATACTCATAAAATATGGATAGTCTTTTTTGGAGGAGAGATAAATGTTTTGGTACTGTTTTTAGAATGAGCTTAGTATTAGTAAGATCTCTTTTTTATGGTTTATAGGGATTGTTTAAGAAAAAGTTATATTTTTACGTTAGAGTACAAATTTTACCATTTAATTATTTATTTTTAAAATTCATTTTTTTAAATCCATATTATTTTGTATTTTCTATATAAGTTATTCTTTATTTTTATTTTTTTAATATTTTTTTTCTTTTTTAATTGGTGGTTTCTACTAGACTAATCCTATTCATTCTAATTTAAATATTATTTATCTTTTTGTTAGTTCTTTATTCTATTAAGGAATGTCATACTTTTTCACTTATTTTAATAATTGAGACAAATTTCTTTTAATTAGTCTAGTTAATGATTATTAATTTGTTAGACTAGATGATGTAACTTAAGATTTTCAAAATTTCTTTGTATTTTTTTTTCTTAGTTGGAGTTGTTTGAATAAATAGGTGTTACATATAGAGAGTTAATGTAAGAATTTAGAAAATGAACTAAGGGTAGTTGTGGTTTTTAAAAGAAATGATACTATAATATTTCAACATAGAAGGTTAAGGTTATAAATAAGTTTTTTATTAACTAAAGTTAGTTTTTATAAAAGTCATCATCTTTCTAAATTTTTTCTCTAAAATCTTCTTCTGCCTTTTCTCTACATTTCTAACCTCAATTTTCATCCTTTCGAAAATCAATGATCGTATGATTGTTTTTCATGAAGAGCTTTATACATTCACCCGATTAGAGTGAAGAATATAATAAGTTTACGTTTCACTCTTTTTGAGTTGGTTTTAGCTCTTTGAGTTGCATGTGTGCTATACTCCCATGCACGTGACTCAAATGTGCTTAAAATAAATCTATGTTGCTTTGTGATCATAGTGATATGTTTAGATTTTTAATCAAGGTTTGTCTAGTAAGGTCATCCTGTGAGAAATAAAGTTTTAAGTGACCAATGTGAGAAAAAAAAAAGGTGGTTTAATAAGATAAGGGAAGCTAGTTGTCATTTAATTCTTATTGATTATTTATGAAATGCGAATTGTATGATGATGGTGTGTGATGCATGGAGAAAGTGAATCTATCTTTAAATGTTTACTTTACCTATATGAAATTATTAGTTAAATTGATGCTTAATTTGTGATCAAGAATTGGCTTGATGCATGGTAATGAGCTAAATGAGAAAAATTGTGCTTGTTTGTGGAGTTTGATATTAAGTTATGAATTTCAATTGAATATGTGAAAGTGATTTTAGGATTATAGATTGCACTTGACTATACTTTTATGAAATGTTGTTGAATGAGAAATTTGTGATTGAATGTTATATTGATCATGTGATGTGAAATTTGAATTGAACCTATGGGATGGTACTTGGGACCTCTATTGAGTCATTTTAAACAAATTGGTATTGTTTTTTGACTTGGATAATGGATAAGAACCGCTCACTAAGCTAGTGCCAAATTTGAGTTTGGCAGATAGACACATGAAACTTTCTCATTAGCTGAGACAACCTTTGCTGGGCGATTTCGTGTTTCTTATTCTGAGTCATCTCAAAAAATTTGACATTCTCAATTCGTTAACCGTTGGATCAGACTAAAACTTTGACAACAAATGTTAGGCATATGGTTCTTCGTTTTGACCATTTTGATATACTTAAGTGAAATATTATAATTGAAGATTATGTTATTGCAATAAAAAATAAATGATAAATTATTAACACGTGAATTGAAATAAATAATAGTTGATTGATGTTATAAGATGATTTTGGAGTAAGGTATATATATATATATATATATATATATATATATATATATATATATATATATATATATATATA
>Ga0214545_1011456_pt1 | contig 12222 bp, 3 predicted proteins | sample CNSS4metaG_FD_160064 | JGI IMG/M metagenome (GOLD analysis project Ga0214545, IMG submission 160064) | Root nodule microbial communities from cowpea collected in UCLA plant growth center, Los Angeles, California, USA - CNSS4 | ecosystem: Host-associated > Plants > Roots > Nodule | place: USA... | reverse complement strand
ATATATATATATATATAAATATATATATATATATATATATATATATATATATATATATATATATATATATATATATTACAAGATAGTGTGATGTGTAATCTTCAATAAAAAAAAAAGTTAGAATAACATGAAGTAAATATTTTTAAAATAAAATATAGACGTATTATATATTATGAATATCGTACAGGACCAATAATTATAATAATAATAAAATAACGATAACATTAAAATAATATTAATATTTGTTAATACGAGTAATATTAATAATAATACTATTACTAATAATAATAATAATAATAATAATAATAATAATAATAATAATAGAGCATCGTAGACATATTGTGATTGACATTAATATAATATTAATATAATAGTGTAAGTATATTGTAAATTATGAATTCCATAATAAATAATAATAATAATAATAATAGTATTAAGAAGTTAAATAATTAATCACTGGTATATTTTGTAACAAATTAATTGAAAATAAATAATATTATTTTACGCTAATAATAATTTTAATATCAATACTAATGATAATAATACTAACATATTGTGCATTATATCAGTACTACTACTAATACTAATAATAATAATAATACTAATAATAATAATAATAATTATTATTATTATTATTATTATTATTATTATTATTATTATGTAAGGATATTGTGTATTATAGATCCCGATACAATATAATTGAATTTGAGTTTAAAATTTGTTAATAAAAATACATACAAACAAATTAAAATAATATTTTAAAAAATTAACAATATGAAATCAGGAAAAATTAAAATTAAACTTGAAATCTTATAAACCAAATATATAATGCAATATATTGTTACATGTAATTTCTATTAACAAAGCTAGAGTAACACGAAATGTGTATTACTAAATTAAAATGTAAACATAATACGCATTAAAGATTCTATGCAAAACAATAATAATAATACAAAATAATAATAATACAAAATAATATTAATATTAATAATAATGATACCAATAATAATGACAATAATAAATATTTATTAATATTAATCATATTAATACTAATAATAATATCAATACTAATAACAACATTAAATATTCATTAATACTAATTATATTAATACTAACAATAATACCAATACTAATAACAATAATAAATATTCATTAATACTAATCATAATAATACAAATACTAAAAGCAATAATAAATATCCATTAATAATAATCATATTAATACTAATAATAATAATATATCATTAATTACATATAACAAAAAATATTGTTGTATAATTAAAATTTAAAATTAAATTTTTGAGATATATATATATATATATATATATATATATATATATATATATATATTAAAATGATAAAATATGACGCGTATTTACCCTCATGATTAAAAGTAAAATGTAAATATGTTGTGCATTATGAATCTGTACAAAATAAATGCATGATCAAATGGAGGTTCTGCTTAAAATTTGTCAATAAAAACACCAATAAATACAAATAACTTAAAAAAATATTTAAAAATAATTAGTCATATGAAATTATAAAAAATGAAGTTACATTTAAAATATTATAAACAAAAACTATATATAAAGAAAATTTTCTCTTATTGTATCCACACTTACTCATTCTTAATTTACCATTTATAATATAATTATTTATCCATTCTTCAAAGAATTACAATTATTTTTACAAATTAATAATAATAATAATAATAATAATAATAATAATATTAATAGGGATACTAATACTACTAATATCACTATCATTAAAACTAAACTAATATTGAATTAACCTTTTAAATAAAATTAATAAAATATAATAACTATTTTAATTAATATTAATTCAAAATTTAATTCGTTGTATAATAATTAAAGGAATAATTTAAAATAAAATATATTTATTGATTCAAATAATAATAACAAAAATAATAATTATTATAATAATATTATCGATCAGCAATCAAAACCTTCATTCATAATTAAAGAAATTTAAAATAATTAATGAAATCAAATAGTTTATAAAAAATCTTTGAAAATTAATTATATAATTATTAGTTATAATTGTATAAGTTTAAAAGATTCCAAAATATATGGAATAAAAAACAATCCATTCATAATTAAAAAATTAAAAGCAATTAGTAAAATTAATTGGTCAATTATTGAAAAAAGAAATTAGAAACAAATCATATATTATGAAATGTAAAAATAAATCTTTTAATCCTTTAAAAATATTCTCAACCATGTTTCAAAATAAAATAATTATTACTTTTAAATGATAAAATATAATAAATATTTTCAATAAATAATAATTCAAAATTTTTGTTGACTAATAATTAAAGAACTAATTTAAAATAAAAATATTTATTAATTCAACTAATAATAACAAAAATAATAGCAATTATAATAGTATTATCAATTACTAAAAAATATTACATTCATAGTTAAAATAATTTAAAATAATTAATGAAATTAATTAACTTATAAAAAATATTTAAAAATTAATCATATAATTATTAGTTGCAACATATAAATCTAAAATGTTTCCAAATGTATGGAATAAAAAAAATCCATTCATAATTAAAAAATAAAAAAATTAATAAAATTAATTAATCAGTTATTAAAACAAATTAGAAACAAATCATATAATTATGAATCATAAAAAATAAATGTCTTAATCCTTTAAAAATATTTTAATTATGTTTTAAAATAAAATAATTATTACTTTAACATAATAAAATATAAAATACTTTCAATAAATATTAATTCAAAATTTGTTGACTAATAATTAATTTAATGAATGATTTAAAATAAAGATATTTATTTATTCAAATAATAATAAAAATTATAATAGTATTATCAATTACCAATAAAAATTCCATTCATAATTAAAAAAATTTAAAATAATTAATAAAATCAACTTATTTGCAAAAAAAATTGAAATTAATCATATAATTATTAATTATAATTGTATATATTTAAAAGATTTCAAAACTTATGGCATTAATAACAATCCATTCATAATTAGAAAAATAAAAATAGTTGATAAAATTAATTGGTCAATTATTAAAAAAATTTAGGAACAAATAATATAATTATGGATGGTAAAAATAAATATTTTAATCCTTTAAAAATATTTCCAATCATGTTTCAGAATAATATCATTTATTATTTTGAAAAGTCTAAATTTATACATATCATTACTAGCCATAAATAGCCTTAAAGTCACCCCAACTGTCCTATCCTTCCTATCAGTGGTAGACTATTGGACCTATCTCTAATCAGATTGGTTACTGGACCTACCACCACACAGCCCCCTAAGCCTTAACTTCAAGAAGTGTGAGGCTTGCTAATTTAGCCCAGGTCTCATTCATGATTAGATCGCCCCACTATCTTATCAGTGGTCGAATATTGGACCTATCACCACACAACCCCCAAGCCTTAGCTTTAAGAAGCGTGAGTCTTGTTTAATCCAGCTCCTACTTCTCACATTGGGTCGTAATGGCTTCATTTGAGCCCATGATGATGTTAAATGGGTCAGATATTTAACACTTGAAACTTCCTTTAACTTTTTTCTTCCTTCCTACCCCTCAAGCATTGCTTTCAAAAAAGGCCTTAACCTTTGAACAAGAAGACTAACATACAATCGCAACATTTCCTGCCTACTCTTGTATGTCCCTACGTCCCTTCAACTTCATAAGTGTTCAACAACATTTAATGCCATTTAAAGAAGTGTCTTTTTTTGCTTCCCTTTGAACTTTCCCTCTTCCACTTCAAAGGCTTACCCTTGCCTTCCTACTGCTTTCCCCTTTTCACTCCACGAACCCATGTATCGTTTTCTCTTTTCCTTTCCTTTCACTTGTTATTCCTACTTTGATTTCCGCTTTGTTCTGTCTATTTGCCCTTGTTACCCATGGACTACCGTGCTATGTACCATTGGGCTAGGCTACATGTTCTAAGAGAGACCTCTGTATATACCACCTGTGCCCACATTCGTGCTCTACGCCAGACTCAAGCCTTTAAAAAATTTGGAAAAGAAAAAGAAGTAATTGTAGATCCTTGTGATTCAGAAGAGCCTACCTTATAAATAACAAGAACAATAATCTCCTTTTTACTTCATCTATAATATTGTCGTATCAAAATTAGGCCTACGCTTTCCTCTTAGACAACTTTGAAAAAGGAAATACTCACTTTGATGAATGTTTCTCCTGCCAAACTGCACTCAAATAATTGGACCTTTGTCAGGTCTTTATACATTTTATGCACCCACTTGGGCATCGTGGCTACTTCAAACTTGTTTTTCTACTTTTTTGAGTTTAAGTTGTCCACGAGATCGTCCTAGGATTTCTTAACTAGTGCCACTGGTCGTCCCCTTATTGGCCTTTTTGCCTATTCTTATAAGCATTTTAAAAGTAAATTTATGAAAATCCACGCCTCCACCACAAACCCTGACCTTTTGGAGAGTTTTCCTTTATATTGGACCTAGTCTCCCCATGCTCAGTAAGCTTGTGCCCTAATCGAACTAGACAAAGAAGAACAAAAGTTTTGTGACCATTTATTGCTATTAGGCACAGTCATCAATACCTCTGACCTCATTGACTATGAGTTTCAACCACTTGACTTAAAGACTTACATGGGTATTACCTTAATCACCCCCTTTTCTACCTTATGCTTATATATTTTAGAGACACTTCAATTGAATTCAGCCAACCACAATTCTGGTGACTCCAATTATGAAACTATTTTACCAATTTTAACTCGTAGGATCTTGTAACCAGTAATCAACGTGAAGATGTGTGGGTGTTTCACTTGTTTGATAGACTTTGACATGAAGACGCTATCATATTTGGCTCCTCTCCTTTTTTGTATGAATGGTCATATGTCTTCCTTATAATAGCATATTTATGGAAAGCTTTAAGCTATCCGCGCTTCCCTTGGAAAAATCTATTTTTGATCTTCTCTCGTCAACAAAAGATACTTATTGCATATATGTCACTTTTGTCGAAAACATAAGCTCGATTCAAATAGCGAAATCATAGGGAAGTCTAAAGCTACCTGAATCAACAACTTAATTTGGATTGTTGTGAGAATGCATGAACTCCCCTAGTTACCAAACCTAATAGGGAGACCACACCTCAACCCTTATTAATTTTTTTAGGGGATACATTTCAACCCTTATTTTTTTTAAGGGAGACGCCTTAACTGCTATTTTTGTTAGGAGAGACAACTTAACCTTTATTTTTTTTCCTGGGAGATACCTCAATACTTATTTGTTGGGGGGAGACATCTCAACCCCTATCTTTCGGCAGGGAGACACCTTAACCTTTTTTTTTTGGGAGACACCTCAACCCTTATTTTTTATGTGACGATACATCTCAACCCTTATTTTTTTAGGGGAGACACCTCAACCCTTATCTTTTTTACGGGGAAACACCTTAACCCTTAGTTTTTTTTTTTTTCGAGGAGATACCTCAACATCGAGGAGACACCTCGACCCTTAATTTTTTGAAGGGAGACATCTTAATCTTTATTTTTTTGCAGGAAGACATCTTAAGCCTTACTTTTTTGTTGGGAGACATCTCAACCATTATTCTTGTTAGAAAAGACAACTCAACCCCTACCTTTTTTGCGGGGAAACACCTAAACCTTTTTTTAAGACACCTCAAATTTAATTTTTGTTTTTTTCGGAAAGACACTTCAACCCTAATACTTTTTGCGGGGAGGCACCTTAACCCTCATTTTTTTTTTCGCAGAGACACTTCAACCCTTATTTTTTCGAGGGGTCGTCGGTGTTTCTAGGTTCACCATGGGATAATAAAGCTTCAAAAGTGATTGCAGTGGGATCCTATTTGAGTATGGGGAAGAAAAATAGAAAGGGTTAGGGCTAGGAGGGATCATTGTGTCAACGTGTCTAACTACTACTAAAGGAAGTCAATGTTGTGTGGTAATTTATATTAGTGAGATTACACTCCCTCAGTGAACAATTTAGCTGGACGTAACAATATTCTGTTACGATAACAATATTCATGAGTTGGCATGTTGTGTTATGCTCCATTCTTTTCCTTAATAGATGTGTCTTCAACCCTTTTTTTTTCTAGGTAGGCACCTCAACCCGGGTGACTGAGTTCTTGGTGGGCCAAGTCAAAAATTGACCGTACTGACATTTGTAAAAAAATTTAACCCAACTCGGCCCAAACCCATGGTGAGTCGGGTTGGCCCACAGGTTCTGACCCACTTTGACGGCTCTAACCAATTTGTGGTGTGTTAATGAAGGTGATTGAGTGCTTTTTATTATCTTTCTTAAATCTTTTGATAAGGTGTTTTAAGAGGTGGTTTGTATTTTTTATCTCTAGGGTTATTTTACTATAAAATATATCCTTTTAGTGTAAATATATTCAAAGTAAAAAAATAAAATAAAATAATGTCAATAATTTAAAATAAAATATTTATTTTTCATTTAATTAAAAAGTATCGTAACCTATGATGCACCGACACTTCAACTTAGGTCATGTATCTGTGTTTGACACGTATTTGTATCCGTATCCGATACGTTAAGATACTTCATCGATACTTATCAATGAAATGTTTAATTTATAAAGTCGTAATACACTATAAGAAATTTTTTTAATAATGACCAATTTTAGTAACAAAAAAAAATTGGTCAGTATATAATGACCAATTTAGATACTAATTTAAAAACTAAAAATTATTAACAACTAAAATAATTTCAAAAAATTATAATTGGTTTCTAAATTGATAATTAGAATAGTTTTTATTATGAATTGGTTTATAAATTGGTCATTAACATTAACTACCAAGATTTTGGCTACCAAAATAAGTGGTTTCTAAATTGATCACTAACATTAGCAACCAGGTTTTGGCTACCAAACTAATTGGTCTCTATATTGTTCTTCAATTAGAAAATTGGTCTCTAACATATTTTTGATAACTAAAATTAGTATTATTTAAGAATTTTCTTGTAATGGTACTTTATGATAACAATAATTTATATTTTTTATGATGACAATTTTAGTACATATAGTTTAATTTATATTAAAAAAATATGTAGGTACCCACATAACGAATATCTGCACAGATATAAAAAATGTGTGCGTGACAAATATTTATGCAGCGGATAAGGTACGGGTATGTCCTAACATCCTGGCACAAATGTATTTAGCTTGTTCAATTATGTATGGATAGGATGTGTATTGAATAAAAATTCTTTATAAAATTATTTTGACTATATTGGACTTACACTCTGTGAAGATCTCTACGATCTAAAGTGTGGTATGAAAAAGAATTGTATTATATTGTAAATAATATATCATATCATATAAATATAACTTAATTTTTTGAATGCAACTCTTTGTGAGTGGATATATAAGATCTCTATAATCTAAAGTGTGGTATGAAAAATAATTGTATTATATTGTAAATAATATATTATATCATACAAAGATAACTTAATTTTTGGAATGCAACTCTTTGTGAGTGAATATATAAGATCTTTTATGATCTAAAATGTGGTATGAAAAAGAATTATATTATATTGTAAATAATATATCATATCATATAAAGATAATTTAATTTTTATAATGCAATTCTTTGTGAATATATATATATATATATATATATATATATATATATATATATATATATATAAAAGATGTGAGTCTAATTGAAAGTATTAGTATTTTAGAAATAGAGTTAATGCTAATTATGATTAATGTTTTGATTGAATTATATTAATTAACTGATGAATGTAATGTGAAAATGTGTAATTATGAGTATTTGACTTTGAAAATGTATTTTTTTACTTGTAAAAGATATATTAACTTATCGTTTTTTATTATTTTTAATTGTAATAATCTTAAGGATAATGATATTTTATTATGCATGAGTAGATAATACTTCTGTTAGAAACTTAATTATATGATAGATCGAAGAGTAATTTTTCTTTAAGAGATGAAAATTTTTATTTTGAAAAATTTATTTCTGGAAAAGTATAAATATATATATATATATATATATATATATATATATATATATATATATATATATATGTATGTATGTTTTTAAGATGTTTAGTAAATGACTAGTAATAATGTAATTAGTAATAAGTGATACTGCAGTCTTAGTTCTTATGATCAATTGATTACTTTACATGTGTCTCTTAGAATCAGATTAAATGTACTAAACATTAAACAAAATTATCTTATTGATTTTTAAAAAATTAAGATTATTAACCGTACATCTTAAAAAGAGAAAGAAAGTCGGTGAAAGATTCGAGTCTTGGAAACTGACGGTTGAATGAAAATCACATATTTAGATATGATAATTAATCATTTTCATATTCAATTGTACGAAACAGGTGAATTAAAGAAACAAAACCCAATCTTAAAAAGAATACTTTAATTCATTCCCAAAAAAATCACTTCAATTATGAATCTTCGGAAATTACATGCATGAAGTGTGTGTTTGTTGTTCATGTGTTAATGTGAAGAAGTGAAGAAGTGAAAAGTGAGAAAGAAAAAGACATGGCAGTGACAACACCAACCTCAGAGTTCGACATCGTAATCCTCGGAGCCTCTGGTTTCACCGGCAAGCATGTTCTCAAAGAAGCCCTAAAATTCCTCACCAATTTCAACTCCATCGCCATAGCAGGCCGCGACACCTCCAAATTGGCCCAAACTCTCAACTGGGCCGCCAGGCCCAATCCGCCACCTCCCATCCCCATCCTCGCCGCCGACACCGCCGACGCCGCCTCCCTCCGGGCGCTTTGCGACCGCGCGCGCATCCTCCTCAACTGCGTCGGCCCCTTCCGCCGCCACGGGGCGCCCGTCGTCGCCGCGTGTGTAGCCGCCGGCTGCGACTACCTCGACATCACCGGCGAGACCGAGTTCATGGAGCGAATGGAGCGTGAACACCACGCGCAGGCTGTAAAGAACGGAGCTTTGGTGGTTTCGGCTTGTGGGTTTGACTCGGTGCCGGCGGAGATGGGGTTTTTGTTCCATTCTAGGCAGTGGGTGGGCCCGGCCCGGCCCAACAGGGTGGAGGCGTACCTGAGCTTGGAGTCGGAGAGGAGGATCGTTGGGAATTTTGGAACGTTTGAGTCTGCGGTTATGGCTGTTAAGGATTTGAATGAGATTGAACAAAGTAGAGTCAACAGAGTAAAACCTAAGGTATGATATGATATAAAGTGATAGAATTGTGAGCACAAATTTTGATTGGAGAGGTTTGTTTCACTTGAACTTTATTCAATTTCATGTGCATTCTTTTTTTCTTGTTTGATGGGATTCTGAGTAGCAATAGACCATTAGATTAGTTTTAGCATCTGAGATTTGTTCAGTGAAAATCATACCTGCAGAAGAATTGAATTCCATGGTGGAAGAGGAAGAGGAGGATTGAACTAGATTACAGAGAATAAATAATTCATGTAGAGATTTCCCTTTTACACTGTCTTCCAATCACAAGTTTTCGTATGTATTATGTGACAAGATTTTTTGAGTCTTAGAAGTTGAGTTCTTCAGTGTTATGATGATACCTGATGACCCAATCTTGAAGAGAGAGTTGAGGTTCACTTGAATTTAATTCGATTTTGTGTTTTTCATTCTTGTTTGTTGGGTTTTGGAGTAGGAATATAGTGTTAGATTAGTTTTACCTGTTGAAAATAAAAAAAAATGAATAACTCATGTACCAGTGTGATCTCTGTCACTAACAATCATACATGTTTGTTGAGTTCTAGAATTTTTGTCTGTTTGGACAAATTTTTTCATAAGCACCTTATAGGAGAGAGAAAGTAAAATGAGTTTCTCCACAAGTTAAATTGGGTTATGCTTAATGTAAAAGATCTCTTGTAGAAGTTTCTATTTTCGTACTTTTAACTTGTGTAATTTAATTTTAGCTTATGGAGAAACTTGTCTAAAAATAAACCATTAATCAAAGCTCATGGAATAAGAGTTACCCTTGCTTGACGGTGTAAACTCTTACACTGACAATTATTGAACTCACTAATTCATATCACCTAATCACGAATTTTGATATGATTGGAAAGTTTTTTTTGTTTTTTTAATTTCTACACTTCATAGAGCTAAAAAGACACTAATCAGAGTTCGCAGAACTCAAACAACAATGTTTACCTGCAACCAGCAATATACAACAGTTTTGGGAACCCTCGAGATGTTTGAGATATCTGGTCTTCATTCCTCACACAATCTCTTTCACTGGGCATCATGTTATTATCATCATTGAATTACTTGTGCTGGTTGTTGATTGTTAAAATATATTAATTTCTTTTAAAAAATCAATTATCTATCATCATCTAAAGTGTGATTAACTTAATGTAATCATGTTTATGGAACTTTGTATTGTTTTTGACATAGAACACTAATCCTAGAGTATATCTTCTAGGATATATACCCTTCAAATCGCGTTTATAATCTTAAAACTAGCTGCCCAATCTTAAAACCAGACTCTATACCATCTAGAAAACAAATAAATATATAAAAAAAAGGAATTGTGTATTATTGATTCTGTATAAAATGTTACAAGAAATGTGATATATACACATACAAAGTTAACCCTAAAAGTCACAAGTAAATGAACCTAAAACATGGGTCTATGCTAACATTATCGTCTGTAATTTGCCAACTTTTCTTACCCATGATGCATGGTTGCAGATTCCTGGGCCACCTCCTAAGGGAGAAATAATAGAACACCAGAAGAAAATTGGCCTGTGGGGTGTAACACTACCTTCAGCAGATGCAACTCTTGTTGGAAGAACTCTTTCAACTCTAACTGAATCCCCTGATGGACTTCCTGGGTTGGATGAGAGTGAAGAGATGGTTGAGAAAAGGAAAACCTTCTGGTCATCGGTGAAGCCAGCTCATTTCGGTGTGAAACTGGGCTCAAAATCTTTGTTGCACATGTTCGGATTCATTATGATTGGAATATTCATTGGTGTTTTGGGAAGATTCTCTTTAGGAAGATGGCTTCTGTTGAAATATCCTTCAATCTTCACCTTTGGAGGGTTCAGCAAGAATGGACCTTCTGAAGAGGAGATTGCTAGTGCTTCATTTAAGATGTGGTTTGTAGGACATGGTTTCAGCAATGAGGGAGAGGGACAGAAGAAAGCTGACATGGAAATTATTACAAGAGTAATGGGACCTGAAATGGGTTATGTGACCACTCCTATAATTCTGGTTCAGTGTGCTCTTATTCTTCACACCCAAAGAAAGAATCTACCAAAGGGAGGAGTTTACACTCCTGGGATTGTATTTGGTGCAACTGATCTCCAAGAAAGGCTTCAACAAAATGGAATCTCTTTTCATGTCGTATCAAAAACTTCCCTTTCTACATGACACTCTGCACTTCATCTTTCATTGCTCTCAATGCACAACTTATGATAAAGAAATTAGAGAACCTTCTTTTTTTTATTTGTCTATATATTTTGTAGCATACTACAGTTATATTTTGGGGGTTAATTTACTTAGAAATGAAGAGTTTGTTGGATTGAGCGCTTACTACCAGGTCAAATTTCTTCAATTTTTCAAAAACCGATCAAATTAAGACTGAAAGAAATTGTTATCTGTTGTTGCTCACAGAGACGAAATTTGGCTGCGAAAGAAATTAAACCTATATGTACATTGCGAAAATTGTTTCCAGTGAGCTAGAATTTTTCATCTGTGACCGTGATCACGTCAAGGTTGAAAATTGTGATGGTGTTTCTGTGTTATTTTTTGCACTTCGCAGTTCATGCAGGGTTTTCTTGGTATTTTGCTTCAAGCTGTGTTTGGTACAGGGAATCAAAGATATTTATACTTATAGTTATTAATTAAAAACTAATAATCAAAGATCATAGTAATATTGAACACATGCACAGGAATATTATAAACTCAATTTCTTTTCTTACAATTCTAAATTAATTAAAACCTGGTATGTGTTTTTTGTTTTCTCCGGATCTGACCAGTTTAATTTACTTTATGAAGTTTGAACATTTTTCGTTTTCCAAATGACGAACAATATAAAAAAAAATTAAAAAAAGATAGTGAAAGAATCAAAGTTGAAAATTAGGCTAACATTTTTCGTTTTCTAAATAACGAACAATATAACAAAAAAAAGAGAGTGAAATAATCAAAGTTGAAATAACGACTTTTTTCGGAGTACCTTTTATATATATATATATATATATATATATATATATATATATATATATATATATATAT
>Ga0214545_1011454_pt1 | contig 12222 bp, 8 predicted proteins | sample CNSS4metaG_FD_160064 | JGI IMG/M metagenome (GOLD analysis project Ga0214545, IMG submission 160064) | Root nodule microbial communities from cowpea collected in UCLA plant growth center, Los Angeles, California, USA - CNSS4 | ecosystem: Host-associated > Plants > Roots > Nodule | place: USA... | reverse complement strand
CTGTTAGGGAAACAGACAGAAACTATTTCCATCAGAGAGGGTGGTGACATGCTGAACTTGTTAGGACAGATATCTAGCTATCTTTGTTCTTTAAACTGTTAAAGTGTTAATAAAATATATTTCTCCCTCAGTTTGGTAATTTGCAGATACATATAGGTGGTGAGTGTGGGAATGTGAAGACAAAATAGAAGGCAAAGATAGAGAGAGAGAGATGCCTCTCATTGTTTTTTGAAAAGTTTGGTTTTGGAATTTTGATATATCATCTCTCTGTAGTCTATTCAAATGCAAGGATTTTAACTTGCCTACAGTGTAAACTCCTTGCATGCTTTTTTTCTTCTCTTAGAGTTTGGTTTGTGGGTGATAATGAAACTTCAACAACCATTCAAACTGTTGATAAACCATTTCTAAAGATTTACTTTTCCTGCAAAAAAAAGAAGACGAGATGAAAAGGAGGTCATAACATGGTTCAAATACAATTATTCTTGTGTGAAATGTGTAAAAAAAAAGTGTTTGAAATGTGTAAACAAAGAAGTGTACTAACATACCTCTAAAAGTGAAGCAACATCATGCTATGTGAGACTTTTTGGGGTATCAAGAAATATTTTCTGTCAAATCATTGATAGCATGAATGACTTAAAGCCAAGCTACGTTGATTGTGTTCTAACCATTGGAGTCATCCAAAATTATCAACTAATGATTGGAGATTTCCATTAACCCCCAAAATAATATTGATTGGGGATTTCATTGAAGGATTATTTAATGTCAAAGGACACTGTTGACTTCTGACTCATGCATGTTTTGTGATCAACAACTTTTACTGATATGAACAGTTTTTAATCTGTTTTGAATTTTGAATGGGAATGGTAGAAGGAGTAGCTGTGTATCATGAACTGGTTGATGTTTTTTCTGACCCTTTGGCCTTTGGTGATTTCAAAGCTTGTGTTACTGTTTGTATGTTGATTTTATCTCTTTTAACCTCTTCACTGGTAACTTAATTTCTCTATACTTGGTCTAAGGGTCTAAGCAAATTTAATTACTCTGCAATGTGTTCTGTTCATTAACAGTAAAAAGTAGGTTCTAGCTAAGGGTCTAATTAAGCTTGATTATGATGCAATGTTAAGTAGGTTGTAGCAAAAAATTTGGTGTATTCATTAAGAACATGTAGGACAGTGCATGTCTCATTGGTTCATGAACTGTGAGTTTACAGACTGTCAAATTTAGATATATTTGTTTCAAGAAAACATTAAAAATGTATTGTGAAATTTAAAAATAAATGATTTCAAATTTAACATTACTAGGTATTAAATAGACTGTGATAGAAGAATTAAAATTTTAAAGAAATATATAACTTGCATTCTTTTTTTCTCAAAATTAACAACACAGTAGAGAGGATAAATTACAACTGCAATAATAGTAAAATAAAATTCAAAACACAATATTGAGCAATATTAAAACAAAATTAAACATAGAAAGAAGAAAAGTCAAATGATTATTAGTTTTATAAATCAAAAAACACTTCAACAAAATAGGAAATACAAAAAAAGAAAATGCAAGTACGCACGCTGTCTTAAGAAGAGACAAATTATCCCAAAATCTGTTAAAAGTGTCACTGTCTTTCACAGCTTCAAAAATAGTTTATTTCAATTCGAGGAAACACTAGCATTAATTGCTACCAATCAAATGTATAAAACAAAAAGAAAAATAAATTGAAAATATTTTAAAGGCAAAACAATATATATTATTAGGTTTTTATTTCAAACTATAAAGAGTGGGAAAAGAATGGGCATGGTTTTTGTCCATGGAACAAAGCAGAATAAGGCTAAAACTATGGGCCACACGAATAATAATTTGAAGCCCAAATTTCCAGAGATTGTTAGATTCTAAAGGCTTTTCCTTCGTACACCTCATAATTACTAAATGCACCCCATTCCCAAAAATCCAAAACTAATAGGTAAAAACAGCAACACAATAATACAACCGTAACAAAAGTATTATAAACTCATTGTCTAAAAATTTTGAGTTAAAAATAATATCAATGGTGATATAAGTTAGACCAGATCATATTTAAGTAATCTCTTCCTCATGAATCGTCTCCTTTAAAAAGAACCATCAAATATATATGTTTAATCCAAAATCAGAGTATGTTGATGTAAATAAACTTGTGAATTCAAAATATAGGATTGCCATTCAAAAGAAGTGATTAAAAAAAGAAAATTTCATTAAAAACAATCAGTTTGATGTTTTTATAAATATTATAGTAATAAAAACGGGAGTAAATTCTCTTTTATTTTTTATTAAATTCAAAGTCACTTGTTAAGTTAAAACAACCTTTTATGTTTAGTGCTAAACATATTTGCAAGCTCCAAAAAATAAAGTAAACATCATGCTCTGTCAGGAGGTGTCTCCAAGTGCATTGAAGCCAAAACCACCAAAAATTAAAACTGTTTGAGACACAAATTCTATGAGCATAGCTGATTGAAGAGAATTTAAGTTGTTTAAAAAATGAAGTCACATGCATTCAAGTTAATGCAGATTATTGTATTGTACAAAGAGATTGAGTTTGGTAACAACTTGTTTCTGCAAGATAAAACTGATTTCATTATAAGTTAAAATTTGTAATTTATACATCAAATGTTTTCATGAGAGCAATTCAAATTAGAAAATCAATATAAAAAATGGAATCTGTGAATTAACTACAATTGGATCCATTCAGTCCCATCAATGAAGCTAAGTGACAGAAAAGGTGTAGCTTCCTCATCAGTGAGTTCTCTTGACCATGAAACTCTCCCTGCAAAATTTGCACCAGGTCCTGTGCACTTGTACTGTCCATAAAAAACAGTTCTGGTGGTGCACCCAATACAATACAAAACATCAGAACAAGTGAAATTGTTGATTAATTATATTGCTGATATAAAAGGTTTTATATAGAAAATCATAAATCATAGCAGAGGTTTTCCTGTGAATTAGTGTTAAGAAGTAAAATTTAAACTTAATTTAACCTCATAAAACTGGCGTAAGATGAGGTTTACACTCACTTGTATATTATAAAATTGTTTTATCCCTAGTCGAGAGAAGACTTCTAACACATCTCCTCATGCTGATGTATATATATTTTGTGTGTGGGATTATACATTAATGGGTGGTCCAATAACGACTAAAACAATAAATCCAACAAATAACAAATTTTGTTAGAATAAGTTCTAAATCAAGTTCTGATATCATGTTAAGAAGTGACTTTAAATCTAATTCAACCCAAAATGACTGATTTTTAAGATGAGATTTATACCTATTTATCTCTAATTAACGTAAGACTTCCCATTATTAGTATAGAGCTCAACACATTTTCTAATTGAAAGAGAGTAAAAAATTGTATTAGAAAAACATGTAGTATTTTCTGATGAAACAATAAAGCCACCCACATGCGCATGCCAATGTGTATATAGCTGTATACCAAGTAAGATTGAATAGAATAATAGGTTAAGGTATTGGATTAGGTGGCTTTTCAGACACTCAGTGCATGCTGCTATACCTTATCTATATTGCAGAAACAGACATGAAGTTCGGTGGTTAGAATCCTCTGAATTTAGTATAAAGTATTTTACTTATCACTTTCCCTCAAAAGTCCTTCCAAAATTTCTGTCTTCAGAAAGTTCCTAGTTTGTTTTTAATATAACTTTTTGTTGGAGGGTTCATAGGATAACACGTAGACTTGCACCACGCATTTATATATATATAGATATATATACTTATGGATGGAAATGGACAATGATATGTGTATGGCTAGCTAGGCTTATTTTCTTGACCTCTCACACTAGATAAAAAAAGGTACCAATATTATTATTATTATTATTATTATTATTATTATTATTCCCTTGTTGTGTCATAAGAATAGACTCGTTCATATTTCTTAATGGTTTGATGGAGACAGGTTTGGTTATGTTGATGCTGCACTGAATAGAGGGTGTTTTTTTTTTGTCATTTAAGCATAAGGGTAGCATCAATGGCTGAAGAAGGGTGTTTGTGACATGTTAAGTGGGAAGAACAGATAAAGAGGAAGATGACAAAAAAAACTTCACACCCATAATGTGCAGTAAGTAAGAGAGTGAGTGGCACCGACCCATTTGTGTAATGCTGCTCAAGGGGTTAAAGTAAGAACCAACAAAACTGAATTGATGTGTAGAAGAAGATAGGAGGAGGGTTTTATTTATTTATTTATTTATTTATCAAAAAAGATTCTTAATTTCTTCATAATACTAAGTTTCCTTTAATGGGTTAATTTTTTATCAAGACTATTTCATAATAAAAGTGTAAAGATTGAATCTTCAACAATATATACCTAAAAAACAGACATCTGTCAACTGTAACATAGTGTTTGTTCAATCTACTTAATGTGGTCTCAAACATCATTTTTGTGAGGTCAAATGGTCTTAACATGTTGCCAAGAGTTCATGGCAGATAAATTGAACTGGTAAAATAAAATGACCTTTTGGCCTTGCAATTTCGTTGACTTGCAGGAATCATCCCTTTCAAGAAAATAGAAAAACATATACATGATTCTCAACTTTCTGTTTAAAAATATAGATTTGTAAGAGGTGTTATGGTATCCAGAAAAATATAAACATTTTAGGTACAAATATATACAGTTTTTGCATATGAATATGTGAAGATGAGAAAGAGTAACATACGTTTCACGGTTAGGGTCACCCCAGTTATACCAGCCTTTGGGAATGATGATGTTGTCCATATATGTGTAAGCAAAGACCACGCGAGAAAAGGGTCCCCATGCCCTTCCAAGGTATAGTGCCCCTGATCCCGTGACCTTACAGTTCACAAATGAGAACCCTGTGTCCTCCAATATGCTACTCCTTCCTTGAGCTGTTACTGCCCCTGTGTTCTGTGCTATTGCATGCACGTGACATCCCTATATGTAAATAGTATAGTATAGTGTCACAGACAAAATTATCAGATTGTCATTACCAAAATTATACGCGATTCAAGAGTTAAAACAAACTTAAAAATAGACCTGAAGCAAACTTATGATACCTAAAACAATTAATACTAAAAGAAACTAACTTCAACAATTGATCACTTATGTTGTTTTAACTTGATTACTTGGAAAACAACCTAGTGGTGCTATATGGATAGAAGAAAGTGGTTGAAAACTTTTATGATTCCAAATAACAAATGCATCAGATACAATTTTGGTTAGGTTATTCTGGTATGAAGAAACTATTACATGTTTCAAGACCTTTGACCTTTGGCCATTACCAATATCTATATGAAACTTGATTCAACGTTAATATCTCTTTCTAGTAAATTGAAAATTTGGTTTATTTGAAGGTTTTGGATTAAATTAAGGCAACCATTGCAGGTTAGAGGTAGTAAGTAATGATTATGCAGAGAAAATCTAACCTCAAACAGTGAGAGAGAGTTGCCGAATATGAAATCAACAGAGCCTTCAATGTAACAATCTTTATAGTAATGTCTGCCAACATGATCATAGAGTGTGTCTTGTGCTCCTAAGAATTTGCAGCCTACGAATGCTGCATTGTCTGCTGAAATCCTTAATGCCACAGCTTGCTTTCCAATTGCTCCTGGTGCAGGAACAGGAGTTGTGTTCTGCATTCATAATGTATATTATTATGCTTGTAAAACACAAAAAGTAAAGGTAAATTGGGATAGAAATAAATAGAGGGTTTTTCTTTTCTTTTTTTTCTTACTTGGAATGTGATGTTCTTGGCAATGAAATAAGGCGAATTCACAGCAAAAGTTGCAGAACCATAGGTTCCTAGTGGCCTCCCATTTGAACCAGGTGTTTGAGCAGTGTCACTCCATTTAACAATGGTTTCATCTGCACCATCTCCCTCTATTGTTATGTAGGATTTGAAAGCAGGAATGTTAACTTTCTCCCTGGAATGAGAAAATCAGATGCAAGTCAAATAAAACACTTTTCACAATTCATCACAATATTAAGCATGTAAGAAAATTTGCTTAATCTAACACGAAGATGGAGGTATAAGGACAGAACTAAAAGGCTATATGTTGCAGAATTTACTTCAGACAAAGACCAATTATCTGGGATTTTGAATGATAGAATTAGAAGGAAAAAGACATTAGAAGAAACAAAAGTTGTAATCTTGAATGCAGACAAACAGCAAAAATCCATGTCTTATATGAAAAGAGCACAATTTGGAAAGGGAAAATAGCAGAAGGATCAGAATGTGGCAGAATTCAAATTGAAGTACAGGAAAATGCAGTACTATTACTCACGTGTAGACACCTGCATGGACTTTTATGAGCACTCTCACAAGATTAACGAAGGGAAGAGAATCAATGGCTTCTTGAATTGAGGTGAAATCTCCAGCACTAGGATTCTTATCAACGTGCAAAGTGTAGGAAGCCACAAGCTTATTTTTCACTGCCTTAAAAACTGAGTGTTTGAGGGAACCAACAAAGTTCACCCATTTCATGAATTGCTCTTCAGAATACTGCACTCTAGTCATGTTGGTCAATAACCCTTTACCCACAGAACGTTTTGGTCTAATTCCCTTGGTATGGCAATGTACTCTACTGGGATTTTGCAGAAAAAGAAGAACAACTGCTAAAAAGATGAACAAGTAATGCAAGTTTGACATTTTAAGAGACACAACAGAGAGCCAGAAGAAAAACAAAAACTGGAAAATGATTGCTGATGTGACAAATGACAAACAGAACAGAGAAAAAAAATGATGTTAGTGAGAATAATACAACACTAATGGAGAATGGTATTTGGAGCTTGAAGTGGTTAGTGCTATGGCTTATATACTAGTTTTGGCACTTGGTTTAGGTGTAAAGTAACAGCATTAGTTCTGTCATTTGACTCAAAACCGGTTTAAGAAAAAAACTGAATGAGATTAGAAATCTGTCACAAGTTTCTTAATGAAGATAAACTATTAAAATGAATCAATATTTAGCATTTAGAATATGATTACACAGAAAATGAAAAGTTTAGGTGTAAAGTGAAAAATAAGACAGAAAAGAAGAGGTCACGGGTGGTTATTGTACTGACATGTATGTAGAAAAGAGGGAGAGAGAGAGAGAGAGAATGTGAACCACAGGACAGGTTGCAATTTCTGCGTATAACAACATTGTCTGATAGAAAAATTTGGTCATTAATTATTAGTCATGTTGCATATGTTGTTGTTGTTTGTTTGGTGTTACCCGTGAGCCTCTTTCTGTTTGTGCATGATCCTTGAATTATTCTTGTTCAGGTAATAGAATAATAGGTTGTGTAGTACTTATGTGCATTGAATAGCATTTGATATGAAAAATATAGAAATTTAGGGAAACTTTTGTGCTTGTGCATGCTGAGTATTGGCAACACCTACTCTTGCTTGAATCATGGCCGTCCAATGTTTGGACATTGGTTAGTGTAATTAGATTCTTGTTGTTGTTTAGCTGATTAGTGTTATTTGAGCACTTGGTAATGGTTCAGATTTTGTGGATCAGTGGTAACTTCCATGTGGTTGGTGAATGAATCAGAGAAACCCTGTGGGCACCTATAAAGGGCTAAAGCAACTTTGGTGAGGCCAAAGTCATAAAGAAAATGCACCAAGACAAAACCTAAGTTGGTTCAATATTCGAAAAAGCACTAAAATGGTGTACTTTTTTCCTAAATTACCGAAATTGACAAATTTCAAAAAAAAAATTGCAAAAATAGACGAATTACCACAGTTTGATACACTTTTTTTATTGTAAAAAAATCGGGTCAAGATCAAATTTAGTACAAAATAATTTTAAGTTGAGTCAAATTGTCACACCAATTAAGTGCATTTTAAATCGTGTTAAGACTTAGTTAAAAATGCTCTGAATTAAAGTTGTGTAACATTATCTTAACTTTAACTAAAAATATTTTGAACTAAAGTCTTGTTACATTAATATGATTTCTTCATGGTGAAGTTGTGACTCGTGTAATTTGATACGACTTACCTATTTTTATAATTTTTTTCAAATATTTCCATTTCATTATCTTTTGATAATAGTTACAAAAAATTGTGTTTTTCCTCGATTATCTTCTATGGTTACCTTTTTCTATGCTTTTATTGTTTGATCATTCATTGTTATCGATTTATCTTTCACTTGTTTTGTATTGCTTTATCATTTAAAAAAATTATTTTGTTAAAAATTGTAGTTAAAAGTGTAACATAAACAATATATAAATAAATTCATAAGATTATGATTTTAAAGTTTTAGACCTAAAATATTGTATTAATAATCTCTTATATACATTTATTTATACTAAATTTTCTCGGTGTTTCTCTTCGAACAACTTAATAGATGTTTCATCATATATGTTGTATTGGTAGTATGTGACTCACCATAGCAACAATAGTTGTGAATTCACTAGCTATAATAGAAGTTTAGATTTATTAAGTAATTATATGCAATGTCTTAATGCTTTTTAAACGTGTTGGGTTTTGAAATAAAGTATCTATACATATTTGTTGTTGTGTGAGTATAATACTTATTAAGAATACTTTATTTTAATAATAATATGCCACATAAAATTGACTTTTTCATAAATAGCATGTCATGTATATATTTGTCCTTTTTTCCCCCTCTCTTTTCATATTTATTTATTTTCTATTTCCCTTATAATCTAAACAAAACATTAAATGTGAAAAAAAAATGGAAGAGTAAGAGAATAATCACTCAGATATGCAATTAATAGGGTATACAACTTTGTTTGGACGGGTTTACTTAGGAAGAAAAAAAAATACAAGAGATAAAAAAAATGAAAAATAACATTTTGTGATAAACAAAGGATAATAAAAATTATATTTAGGAGAGTTATTATAAAAAACAATGTCCCCATTTATTAATTTAGTACCTAATGTATAATCTGAAATAATTTAATCAACAGTAAAAAAAAAATCTAAATCACGGTGACAAAACTGTTAAAAATATATTATGATAGATTTAAGAAAACTTTCATAATATCTTTAAATTCTTAATTTCCTTTCCCTCCCTACTCTCGTCTTCATTCTTTTTTCAGAAATATATTCTCTTTCTCACACAGTCACGTTGCCTTTGCCGTCGCCGCTCCGTTCGTCATTCCGTTCGCCGCTCCGTTCGCCGCACCGATTGTCGCGCCGTTCGCACGCCGTCCACGGGCCGTCCGCTCGCCGGCCCCGCCGTCCGCTCGCCGTCCCCGCTGTCCGCGCGCCTTCCGCGCACTGTGCACCGTCCGCACGCCGTTCGCGCACTGTTCCTGATTGCCACATTGGTGATTCTGCCTCCTTTGAACAGGTTTTCCGTCTTTTCTTCTCTTAGTTTGCACATGTGTGTTGGGCTATGATTTTGTTTGGAGTGAGTGAGAGATGCTTTTATCTAGCATTATGCTGTTGTGTTTCTAATTCCTGAGAAATGGCATCCATAGCATGCAGCCTCCCTTAATTTCTTTTATCTAGCATTATGCACTCTCTGATGGCAAAACAGAACTATCTAACATACTAGTTGAATTTCAAGAGTTAATAATTTATACAGCAGATGAACAGGCTGAAAATTACAGACAGAAATGTTGTGTGTGTGTGTGTGTGTAACGTATGTGTATATACCCCTTGTTTTAATAGTCCTCTCTCCAGGTATAGTTTCAAGTTGAAGGCTTCTTTGATTCCTCAAAAGGGATACTCTTTTTATGTCCCTGATAAGCTCATCCCAGACTAAATTGAAAAAGGACTTGAAGCTATGCTAAAATTGCAACACATACATCCTGCTCATTCATTGTTTCTCTATTTTTTTCACATATTTGCTTATGTTGAATATTTGTTCCTCACATTGTTTTTCCATTCAGCGGCAAGATATTGCAGTCGTAACAAAGTGGTTATCAGGGGTGTCTCCAGAGAAGGGTGTATGTCGTTTCGATCTTTCCGCTTCCTCGAGCGCTTCACCAAACCGTACCACCACCCTCATCTCTCCACGCGCCGTTCCCCACTCTCATCTCTCCACGCGCCACCTTGTTCTCCCCAGCACCACCATCCCCATATCGACGAACGCCTCGTCCTCGACCAAATTTCCCACCTTTTCCCCATTGCCACTTTCAAATCCCAGAACCCTGTTTCGAAACCCCTCGAACCGCCGCAACCGGACACGAAACTGGTGGACGCGTTTTTGCCCTCCGAAGATAAACTGCGGGGAGTCTTCCTCCAGAAGCTAACGGGAAAGGCTGCAATCGAAACCGCTTTGTCCAACGTTGGCGCTGACGTCGACGTTAACGTTCTCGGTAAAGTACTCAACTATGGGAACCTCAGTGGTGAATCCATGGTCACGTTTTTCAACTGGGCAGTTAAACAACCAGGGGTACCCAATGATGTTGGTAGTTACCATGTGATTGTTAAGGCACTCGGAAGAAGAAAGTTTTTTGTTTTTATGATGAGTGTGTTGTGTGACATGAGGAAACGTGGCACTGATGGTGATTTGTTGATGTTGTCTATTGTTATTGATAGTTTTGTTAGGGCTGGTCATGTGTCTAGGGCAATCCAGATGTTTGGGAGCTTGGATGATCTCGGGGTTCGGCGTGACACCGAGGCTTTGAACGTGCTTTTGTCGTGTCTTTGTCATCGTTCTCATGTCGGTGCTGCCAATTCTGTGTTGTATTCGATGAAGGGGAAGGTGTGTTTTGATGTTGGTACATACAATGTGGTTGCCGGTGGGTGGTCTAAGATTGGTAAGGTGGGTGAGGTTGAGAGGATTATGAGGGAAATGGAGGCTGATGGGGTTGGACCCGATTGTAGGACGTTTGGATTCCTTATGGAGAGCTTGGGGAGGGTAGGTAGAATGGATGAAGCTGTTGAAGTTTTCTGTGCTATGAGGGAGAAGAATTGCCAGCCAGATACTGCAGCTTATAATGCAATGATTTTCAATTTTGTGTCTGTTGGGGATTTTGAGGAGTGCATGAAGTATTATAATAGGATGTTGAGTGATAACTGTGAACCTGATCTTGATACGTTTGTTAGAATAATTACTGCGTTTCTCAGAGTGAGGAAAGTGGCTGATTCGCTTCAGATGTTTGATGAGATGTTGAGGCGAGGTGTTGTGCCGTCTATTGGGACCATAACAGCCTTTATCAAACGATTGTGTAGCTATGGTCCACCGTATGCTGCTTTGGTGATATACAAGAAGGCGAGAAAATCAGGGTGTGTGATATCAATGGAAGCTTATAAGATACTGCTTATGCGGCTTTCTAAGGTTGGAAAGTGTGGAACATTGTTGAGCATATGGGAGGAGATGCAAGAATGTGGGTACAGTTCAGATTTGGAAGTTTATGAGTACATCATTTGTGGTCTTTGCAATGTTGGACAACTGGAAAATGCTGTTCTTGTTATGGAGGAGGCTTTGGGCAAGGGGTTTTGCCCAAGCAGGCTAGTATATAGTAAACTGAGCAACAGGCTACTTGCTACAAAGAAAACAGAGATGGCTTACAAGCTGTTTTTGAAGATCAAACATGCCCGTTTCCTTGACAACGCGAGAAATTATTGGCGTAGTAATGGTTGGCACTTTTGAAAAGTTGTGCTGATTGGCAGATCTTACAGAAGGTCATCTTCTTAGCTTTTGACGTAGCTGCCCTTTTTGTTTGGGCTTGCTTGGACACTTTGATGGTGATTCCAGGGGCTTCAATCTTTTCAGCTTGATGGAAGTGTATACCTCATTCACATTCACATCACAGTGTTTTCTTTTCTTCTTATCTCTTTCTTTGTCATTGTTTTTTAGATGCTAATGCTTACTTTAACCACCAAATTTCACTATATTTGTAGGTTGAACTGTTTCTTGCAGTGAGAGCAGCAATGGGGAGAGCCACAAGGTGGATCAAGAGTTTGTTTGGGATTTCAAGAGAGAGAGAGAAGAAACAAAACATCATAGAATCTGGTTTTTCTGAGAGTACTAATAATTCAAGAGTTTTGTGTCAACCCAGGAACTATACCTCCCAACATTTCTCAAGCTGAGGCAGCTTGGTTACAGTCATTCTACACAGAGAAGGACAAAAACAAGCACACCATTGCGGTTGCTGCGGCCACTGCAGCTGCGGCTGATGCTGCCGTGGCGGCAGCACAGGCCACCGTAGCAGTTGTTAGACTCACAAGCCAAGGAAGGGGTGGCACCATGTTTGGCGTTGGACCTGAGATATGGGCTGCTATCAAGATTCAAGCAGTGTTCAGAGGATACCTGGTGAGTTTGTACATTTTA
>Ga0214545_1011450_pt1 | contig 12227 bp, 12 predicted proteins | sample CNSS4metaG_FD_160064 | JGI IMG/M metagenome (GOLD analysis project Ga0214545, IMG submission 160064) | Root nodule microbial communities from cowpea collected in UCLA plant growth center, Los Angeles, California, USA - CNSS4 | ecosystem: Host-associated > Plants > Roots > Nodule | place: USA... | reverse complement strand
AAGCGCTTTTACTATTTAAGAAGGTTCTAATTAAGAGATGAGAGAACACCTAAGGCTCCCCCAAGACACTTAATTAGTCCAAAGAGATACAAGAAAGAAAACTTGAACAAATACAACTCAAATGAATGCAATCACAAATTTGCGCAAACTTTAAGAGTCTTCAAGTGTTTCACTTCAAGTGTTTGCTTTGAATTTTCTCCTTTGTGAACTTCACTTGTAGCTTGGAGTTCCACTTTGGTTTCCACCTCCTAAGATGCTACCTAGAGTATTTGGTTACCTCCAAGGAAATCTTCCACCAAGAATGTAACACCAAACCAAAAAAGCCAATAAGGAAAAACAAGAAAAGCTTAAATGAAAGAAGAGCTAAACTCAAGTGGAATATAGTTGAAACATACTCAAAGATTTAACAAAGAAAGACAAACTAGAAATAAGGCAAAAAAATAAGTTAAGCACTCAAATGAATTACCTAAAGAATGGCACTAGAATGGATTAAAAACAACTAAAAACAAGCTAGAAATCTGCACAGAATTTGAATTTTCAGCCATTGCCAGTCCAAAACGTGAAATTCAGCCTCTACTTCAGAGATTTATCATTTTTTCATTTCTCAACATTTTTCAATGGAAATTTAAGACATAATTGAACTACACATTACTCTAGACAAAACATACGGATGAGAAAATTAAAACGACTCAAATAGATGAAATAGAAAATGAACAAAACTCAAACGAATATGTAAAAGGCACACAAATTCACCATGGTTGAGTTCTTAGGCACAATGGCTGAATGGTTTCAAAGGAACAATGATAAGAACCATATAACCAATGAGGTGAAAAGAAGAAAAACAACAAGACAATCAAAGGAAGTGATGAACAACACGAAAATTCAAAGAAAAACCACAAGGAAGATGAACTTATCTCTTGACATCAAACTTGATCAACTAAGGCTCTAAATACCACATGATGAGTCCATCTTCAAGAGTAAGGAAGCCAAGAAGAAGCCATGCGGAATTGATGAAGCTTCCATGGAGAAGAATGAAGGTGCAGAAGCTAGAGGAGGAGAGGAGAAGTGGTGCGACAATGGTGTTTGGAGAAGCTCTCAAGTGAGGTTGGGCCAACACTCCAGGAAGGGGGCTAGAGGAAACCAATAAGGAGAACTCTAGCCTAAGTTGATTCACAAAAAGAGAGGAGTCTGAAGTCATCTCAACAGAGTTTCTCTACTATGAATGAAAATACAACGGTCCTAAGCTCTCTATTTATAGTAGAAAAGGATAGCCAAGTGGTCTAGAAAAAATGGAGGGAAAAAGGATCTAGAATGTTGCATTTGAAGCCAAAAAGAGAGCATGAGGCAAGTGTGACTTGCCACCTAAGCAAGTCACAAAGGACTTGCTTCTAGGCGCATAAGAGAAGCTTGGTGACCAAGCTTGGAGCAAGAAGGATCTAGATCCTCTCACAAAATGTGCTATCTCTCTTGTTGGGCCAATTTCAAGCCCAACTCTTCTTTGGTCCAATTCTCTTCAAGCCCAAAAACCTTCCAAGGCCCAATACATGGCCCAAACAAAAACCCTATTCTACAAAGCCCAAAATACAAGGCCCAAAACTAAACCCTATTCTAATATTTACAAACAACGAGTCTTAGGCTAGGTCTTCACATCTTCATTGGCCCATGTAAAGTTCATCTTGGGCCTTGTGTGTGCATTGGAGGCCCATTCCTCTTGTATCCTCCTAGCCATTGCTCTTGTTATGGGTCCCTTGGTTAGAGGCATCTCATCAATTGCTTTGGGGGAGAGTGATCTAAACATTTGGGTGAATTTCTTTGGACCATACTTGGTCTCGGGATTGGTTACCAATTGTCACTAACACCTCCTTTTCTCATATTTTGAGTTTTGTTGTAGGAAAGTGAGATGGTGACTCCCATGGCCAATCAAGGTGCATTGGTAGACATTGGTAAAATCTTACAGGAAATGGAGCTTAAGAGACAAGAAGATAGAGAACAACAAGAAAGAACCCTTCAAGTTTACAAGAAACAAATGCAACAACAAATTCAACAAATTCAACAACAATTGCAACCATTCCAAAGAAAGGCTAAGAAAAGAGAGCATTCTAGGCGCCAACCATCACAAAAGAAGGAAACTCCAAAGATTCCTAATTTTTATGGTGGATGTGATCCCAAAATCTACCTTAATTGGGAAGCTCAAGTGGAACAAATTTTCAATGAAAATCATATAAAGGATCAAACACAAGTTGATCTAGTAGTGTTAGGATTTTTTTAGTAAGTCAAAACTTGGTGGCATGAAGTTTGTAAAAATTGTGACCAAGGGCCACCCACGGTTTCTTGGATGGACATTAAAACTCTTATGCACGCTAGATTCGTTCCTCCCTCCTATAGGAAGGAACTTCTTTTGAAGCTCCAAAGGCTTCACCAAGGTCCTATGTGTGTGAGTGAGTACTTTAAAGAATTAAAGTCTCAAATGTTTATGGTTGGAATAAAAGAAACTAACAAAGAAAAAATAAAAAGGTTCGTGAATGGTCTTAGAAGAGAGACCATGCAGAGTTGTATGAGTACTCCACTCTTCAAAATGTTTTCACACTTGCCCTTAGGATTGAAACTCATTTGAAAAGAAAGAATAGGGCAAGGAGGAGTTACTCACCCAACCACTACTATAGTCACTCATGGAAGGGAAAAGCTAAAGAGAAACATGATAAATCACCTTCTAAGTCTCACCAAGCACCATCAAGTAAAAATAAGTCACCAAGTGGTCACACTCACCATTCCACTTCTCAAAGATCAAGTTCCATCAAATGTTTTAAATGTTCGAGGTATAAGCACATTGCTTTGAATTGCCCAATCAAGAGGACAATGATATTAAAGAAGAGTGATGATGATAGTGAACATTTTTCTTCCCCTTCCCCCCAAATTACTTCTTCCAACACTTCTTCTTCTTCAATTGAAAGGACTAAACCTCTTGAAAGTGGATTGTTAGTGTTAAGGCGCCTACTAGGGCAAGTTCCCAAAGAACTATATCCTTCTCAAAGACAAAACATTTTTCATGGTGGATGTCTTATCAGTGACAAGATATGTCCCTTCATTATAGATAGTGGAAGTTGTGTAAATATGGCTAGCCCAAGGGTGGTGGACAAGCTTGGCTTGAAAACCTTTGGTCATACCAAACCCTACAAGCTATCATGGCTTAAGGAAGAAGAAATAAAAGTAACTAAACAAGTCCTCATTAACTTTTCAATTGGCAATTTTAGGGTTGTGGTATTATGTGACATTGTGCCTATGAAAGCCAACCATATTTTGCTAGGTAGGCCATGGCAATTTGATAGAAAAGTTGTTTATGATAGCCATGTAAATACCTATGTTTTCTCCTCTCTAGGCAAGAAGTTCACACTCCTACCTCTTCCACCTCCACAAGAAAATGAGGACCAAAATAAAATAAAAGATGAGGCAAAACCATTCTTCTTTCTCTTCCCAAACTAAGAGATGAACAAAAACCCAAGTAAGGGAGAGTGACATTAAAAAGAATGAGGGCATCTCCAAGACTAGGGATGGAATTAGTTCTCATCAACTCAAATCAAGCTCTATCAACAAAGACTTCAAGAATTTGAGGTCAAATTCTCTCCAACAAGGGGAGAATGATAAAGGATTGATCCCTACCAAGGATGATGGCCCATGGCACAAGCTTAGAAGAAAGGGAGTTCCTTGATCCCTTCCTTTGCTTTTTATTTTCTTTAGTTTAAAAATCCATTAAGTTGGCTTGGTTTACTATTTTTAAGTTGACTTGTTGACCTTGACTTTGGGTTGACTTGTTGACTCAAAAGATTAGCTTAACCTTAAACCAACATGCTAATAAATTCCTTAATTTGCTTTTGTAGGTATAAGAAAGAAGGAGGACCACATAGGAGACACTTGGCGTCTTAAGGAAGAGAGAGAGAAGGAACAAGACTTTCTAGAAGCATCTAGAAAGGGGAGGCCCACATGTCTTGGACACCAAGTCTTCTAGAATGTTCTAGAACCTTCCTTTAGGAGCCTTGGCCATGAAGACTTGCCACCTAGATGGCTTGGACGAAAATTCACCCATATGCACCCTAGGATTACCTACTTTCTAGAACATGCTAGGTTTCTTTTGTAATCCTTTAACTTAGTTGTTTTGCTAAAGGGCCCCTAGACTTGTCTATTTAAGGGGACCTCTAACACTTGTACAAGGGTTGAACATTTTGGAGAATTTATACACTTTGTGTTTCAATCTTTTGTGAGAGCATTCCTCCTTAGGGAGTGGAGTTCTTTCAAGCCTTATCTTGCCTTTGCAAGTGGCGGCATACACCACTAATCTTCAAGGTTGCCATGGCTTCTTCTAGCCTAGCCTTGTAGTGGCGTGAATCCTCAATTCCTCCCCTTTCCCTTGCTTTTCATTTTATGTTTCTTTAATCTTCTTGGTTTATATTGTTTCTATTATATGTTTTTCCTTTTGGTTTCTTACTCTCTATCAATCCATCCTCCTTTTGTAGGGGTCGTGTTTACTGCACAATTTTACAACCGAATTTATTTGATAGGTTTACTGGTCGAGTTTAAGGATCTAGTTTTCGGGCCAAGTTTACAGGTCAGGTTTATGGCTCATGTTTATGGGTCAAGTTTACTGGTCCTGTTTATGGCTCAAGTTTGCTAGTTAAGTTTCGTTCTAATTTTTTGTGTCGAGTTTATAGATCGGTTTTCCAAATCATATTTTATAAGCCGAATAAGTTAGTCAAGTTTACAGGTCGAGTTTATTGGTCTTCATTATAACTCATCTTACGGGTCAATTTTTTTCGTTGTTTTCAGCTCGTGTTTACGGTTGAATTTATGAATTTATTGTACATGTTGTGTTTATGGTTCAGGTTTATTGGATACGTTTACGGGATGAATTTATAGGTCAAATTTTCGGGCTGACTTTGCGGGTCAGGTTTACAAGCTGAGGTTTCTGGCCGAATTTTCGGGCTGAGTTTATGGGTTAGGCTTATGGGCTGAGTATATTCGTCGTGTTTACGACACTAGGTTACTGGTTGAGTTTCGTTTCAACTTTTCAACTGATTTTACTGATCAGGTTTACAAATCATGTTTTACATGTCGAATAAGTTGTCAATCATATTTTACTAGGTAAAATTTTATGTCGATTTTACGGGTCATTTTTTTGGTTCGAGTTTGTGGTCGAATTTACAAGTTTACAATCCACTTTATTGGATAGAGTTACATGTTCATTTTACAGGTCAAGTTTTCTGGCTGAATTTATGGGTTGAGTCTAGGGGTCGTGTTTATGGGACCTATTTATGATCGAGCTTATTGGATAGGTTTCCGGGCTGAGTTTACCGGTCGAGTTTTCAAGTCGAGTTTACACATAAGGTTTATTGGTTGAGTTCACTCAACGCGTTTACGGGTCTCGTTTAAAGGTTGATTTTCGTTTCGAATTTTCGAGACAAGTTTAGATATCAAGTTTAGGATCGTGTTTACAGGTCGAATAGGGTAGTCAAGTTTACGATATGTGATTATGGCTTACATTTTACGTGGTGGAATTTTATGTCGATCTTACAGGTCGTGTTTTTATTTTGACTTGATTGTCGAATTTACATGTCTATTGAAGGGGTCGAGTTTACTCGATAATTTTACGATCGTGTTTATTTAATAGGTTTACTGGTCGAGTTTAAGGATCATGTTTTCAGTTCGAGTTTATGGTCGAATTTACGGGTTGATTACTGAGGTCGTGTTTACGGGACAAGTTTACGATCAACTTTATTGGATAGAGTTGCAAGCCAAGTTTACAGGTCTAGTTTTTGGGGCCGAATATATGGGTTGGTTGTAGGTGTCATGTTTACGGGACATGTTTATGATCAAATTTATTGGATAGGTTTCCAGGTTGAGTTTATCGGTCGAGTTTTCAGGCTGAGTTTACAAGTAAGGTTTATCTATCGAGTTCACTAGTCGTATTTAGGGTTTTGATTTAAAGGTTGAGTTCGTTTCGAATTTTCGAGACAAGTTTAGATATCAAGTTTATGAATCGTGTTTACAGGTCGAATAGGGTAGTCAAGTTTATGATTTGTGAAAATAGCTCACATTTTACGTGGTTGAATTTTATGTTGATCTTACGGGTCGTCTTTTCGGTTTGATTTTATTGTCGAATTTACATGTTGATTGTAGGGGTCGTGTTTACTCAAAAATTTTATGATCGAGTTATTAGCCAGGTTTACTGGCCGAGTTTAAGGTTTGAGTTTTCAAGCCAAGTTTACGGGTTAGGTTTATGGATCAGGTTTATGGGCTGAGTTTATTGGTTGTGTTTTATGGCTCTAGTTTACAGGTTGAGTTTCGTTTTGACTTTTTGAGCTGAGTTTATCGGTCGACTTCACTAGTTGTGTTTACAAGTGTATATTAATACTTGAGTTTTGTTTCGACTTTTCGAGCTGAGTTTAGATATCATGTTTACAAATCGTGTTTACAAATCGAATATGGTAGTCAACTCTACGATTTGTGATTATGGCTCATATTTTACATGGTTGAATTTCATGTCGATCTTACGGGTCATGTTTTTGGTTTGACTTTATTTTCGAATTTACGAGTCGATTGTAAGGGTTGTGTTTACTGGACAATTTTATGATCGAGTTTATTTGATAGGTTTATTGGTCGAGTTTAAGGGTCGAGTTTTTGGGCCAAGTTTACGGGGCAGGTTTATGGCTCAAGTTTATGGGTCGAGTTTACTGCTCATGTTTATGACTCTATTTTACAGGTTGAGTTTCGTTTTGACTTTTTAAGTCGAGTTTATCGTTTGACTTCACTAGTCATGTTTACAAGTGTATATTAATAGTTGAGTTTCGTTTCGACTTTTCGAGCCGACTTTAGATATCAGGTTTACGAATCGTGTTTACAGATCGAATAGGGTAGTCAACTTTACGATTTGTGATGATGGCTCATATTTTACATGGTTGAATTTTATGTCGATCTTACGGGTAATGTTTTCGGTTTGACTTTATTGTCGAATTTACGAGTCGATTGTAAGGGTTGTGTTTACTGGACAATTTTACGATCGAGTTTATTTGATAGGTTTACTGGCCAAGTTTAAGGGTCGAGTTTTCGGGCCAAGTTTACGGGGCAGGTTTATGGCACAGGTTTAAGGACTAAGTTTACTAGTTGTGTTTATGGCTCTAGTTTATGGCTCTAGTTTACAAGTTTAAGGATCGGTTTTACGAATTGTATTTAATAGGTCGAATAGGTTAGTCAAGTTTGCAAGTCGAGTTTAAAGGTTTTCATTATGACTCATCTTACGGATCAAATTTTGTTTTGATTTTATGGGTTGTCTTTTCGATTCACGTGTACGGTTGAATTTATGCGTTGATTGTATGTGTTGTGTTTATGGTTCAAATTTTTGGGCCGATTTTATGGGTCAAGTTTACGAGCCGAGCTTTTTGGTCAAGTTTTCGGGCTGAGTTTACAAGTTAGGGTTTTCGGCCAAATATATTCGTCGTCTTTACGACATTAGGTTATTGGTTGAGTTTCGTTTTAACTTTTCAACTGATTTTATAGATCAGGTTTACAAATTGTATTTTACATGTCGAATAGGTAGCCAATCATATCTTATAGGGTCAAATTTTATGTCGATTTAACGGGTCGTATTTTCGGTTTGAGTTTGCGGTTGAATTTTTACTGGTTGATTTCTGAGGTCGTGTTTATAGGACAAGTTTATGATCAACTTTATTGGATAGGGTTATAGACTGAGTTTACATGTCATGTTTTCAGGCCAAATTTACGGGTTGATTGTACGGGTCATGTTTATGGGACATGTTTATGATCGAGTTTATTGGATAGGTTTCCGGGCTGAGTTTACTGGTCCAGTTTGCAGGCCGAGTTTACAGGAAAGGATTATCGGTCGAGTTCACTAGTCCTGTTTACAAGTCTATTTTAAAATTTGAGTTTCGTTTCGACTTTTCGAGCGGGGTTTAGATATTAGGTTTATGAATCGTGTTTACAGGTCGAATAGGGTAGTTAACTTTACGATTTGTCATTATGGCTCATATTTTACGTGGTTGAATTTTATGTTGATCTTATGGGTCGTGTTTTCGTTTTGAGTTTATTATCGAATTTACGAGTCGATTGTAAGGGTCGTGTTTACAGGACAATTTGACGATCAAATTTATTTGATAGGTTTATTGGCCGAGTATAAGGGTCGTGTTTGCTGGACAATTTGACGATCAAATTTATTTGATAGGTTGATTGGCCGAGTATAAGGGTCGAGTTTTCGGGCCAAGTTGACGGGGCAGGTTTGTGGCTTCGGTTTATGGATAGAGTTTACTAGTCGTGTTTATTGCTCTATTTTACTAGTTGAATTTTGTTTTGACTTTTTGAGCTGAGTTTACAGATCGGTTTTACAAATCGTATTTCATAAGTCGAATAGGTTAGTCAAGTTTATAAGTCGAGTGTACAGGTCTTCATTATGGCTCACTTCTTACAGGTCAAATTTTGTGTCATTTTTTGGGTTGTCTTTTCGATTCGTGTTTATGGTCGAATTTACGGGTTGATTGTACGTGTTGTGTTTATGGTTTGAGTTTATGGGAGACGTTTACGAGATGAGTTTACGGGTCAAATTTTTGGGCCGATTTTACGAGATGAGTTTTTTGGTCAAGTTTTCGGGCCGAGTTTACAGGTCAAGCTTTTGGGCCGAATATATTCGTCGTGTTTACGACACTAGGTTATTGGTTGAGTTTCGTTTTAACTTTTCAACCGATTTTATAGATCAATTTTACAAATTGTGTTTTACATGTCGAATAGGTCGCCAATCATATCTTACGTGGATGAATTTACGGGTTGATTTCTAAGGTCGTGTTTATGGGACAAGTTTACGATCAACTTTATTGGATAGGGTTATAGGCTGAGTTTACATGTCAAGTTTTCGGGACAAATTTACGGGTTGATTGTAGGGGTCATGTTTACGGGACATGCTTATGATCAAGTTTATTGGATAGGTTTCAGGGCTGAGTTTACCGGTCGAGTTTGCAGGCCGAGTTTTGCGGGTAAGGTTTATCGATCGAGTTCACTAGTCGTGTTCACAAGTCTATTTTAAAAGTTGAGTTTTGTTTCGACTTTTCGAGTCGAGTTTAGATATCAGGTTTACGAATCATGTTTATAGGTCGAATAACGTAGTCAACTTTACGATTTGTAATTATGGCTCATATTTTACGTGGTTGAATTTTATGTTGATCTTACGAATCGTGTTTTCGATTTGACTTTATTGTCGAATTGACGAGTCGATTATAAGGATCGTGTTTACTAGATAATTTTACCATCGAGTTTATTTGATAGGTTTACTAGCCGAGTTTAAAGGTCGAGTTTTTGGGCCAAGTTTACGGGGCAAGTTTATGGCTCAGGCTTATGGACCGAGTTTACTAGTTGTGTTTATGGCTATAGTTTACTGGTTGAATTTCATTTTGACTTGTTGTAATTGTTTGGTGATATTTACATAGTATGTAAGGTATGATTGGTAATGTTAGTGTGGTGCATGCTTGGGTGAGATGCTGTGCTATGGTGATGACGCATGTTATACTTGATTGTCTATGTGATAAGACAATATGAATTCTCTAATAACTGTAAAGCTATGATGGTTCTTTTACCTAGAGGGCCTTAGGGAAAGCAGCGCTCTTACCTGGTTTTGGTGAGTAGGTAAGGGTTCTGCTCTTGCTGAGTTTTGGTGAGCAGGCAAGAGAGGTTGCTTGTAAGTCCTAAGGAAAACAACACTCTTACCGGGTTTGGGTGAGCAAGTAAGTGTTGTTCTCTTGTCGGGTTTTGGTGAGCAGACAAAGGTTGTTACTTGTAAGTCTTAGGGAAAAGCAAGAGAAAGGTCTTTCCAAGAGGCGTTGTTGCGCATGAAAGGTAGAATGATTGGTTTTGAGAGAATAACATACTGCTAGAGGTTACTTGGTGATAATATGTTGTTAATCGTATGTTTTGGTTTTGGGAACATGTTTCTGGTTGTTATCTTTGATGAGATATGCATATGTTGGAATCAGGCGAGATGAGTTTTATGTGTGGGTAATATAATGTTGCAGGATATCACAATATGGTTATTTTTCTATATGAGATTATTTGTGTTAAAGATATGTCAAAAAAAGTCATGTTGTCAAATAATTTTTTGGTGGTTGTTTTGTTTTGATAAAGTTTAATAATGATATAAATTTTGAATAATTTTGTTATTTATGAATTATAATTTTATATTGTGAAAATGTATAAGGTATAAAGCTATGTGTGGAAAGAAAAGAAAGGTTGTATGTTAGATTATATTTATTTTCATGAATAATATTCTACTTATGTTAATTCATGGAGGATTTTGCTTTCTTAGGTAAGAATATTTTTTTAGAAAGATGAGGTCTTTAATTTAAATTGATAGTGAATGTTTTAATTGTGCAAATTTATTTGGTATGAGATTTGTATTTCATCATGTAAGTGTGCAAAATTTTAGGTATTTATGATGTTTTATTTTTCTAAGTAGACAATTTTCGAGGACGAAAATTTTTAAAGTTTGGGAGAATGTAAGACCCGTGAAAAATTAGAGTAAAGTGGGACACATGAGAAAACATTCATGGCTTGATTAAAATTGTTGATTTATTTAATTTAATTAGGTTATTAAATTATGAAATAATAATTATTTAAGTGATGTAAGTTATTGTTGTATTTATTTTAAATTTAAATATTATATTTAATGTTGAAGATATGTCTATATAGCTTTTTGGCAAAAGCAATACAAGTCTAAATGCTGAAGCAAGATTTTGATGATGATAAAAGAAGCCATGAAAGCCATCTGGAAGCTAATATGAAGACCATGTGTTGTAGTGTTTAAAGCTATCTTGTAAAATATAATTAGATTAGTTAGAATTAGTATTGTACAAGAAAATTCTTGTGTTTCTCGAAAAATCAAAGTGATAATCGATTATCCTGAGCTGAACCAACTTTTTCAAACAAAGCACTGGAATAATCGATTATCACCTCTGATAATCGATTATCTGCTCAAAAATTTTTTTTTTCATAAACCACACTGGAATAATCGATTATCACTAGTGATAATCGATTATCCTGGTCAGTTGGGCGCGACTGTTCAGCTTTTTGACCTAATTTCTGGAACCCCAATTTAAGTGACCTCAGAGTTACTTCTCACTTACCTTTTTGAGAAGCTAGAGTACTAGTGCTGTGACTACAAGAAAGTTCTCTGAGTGTTCTCAATAGAAGCTTTGAAAAACCTAGTGTGGGTAAAGCAATAACTTTTCCTGAGAGATGTTCTAGGAGATTGATTGCTGCTACTGTTGCTAGGAAAGCTAAGGTCAAGGTTCTCTATGTGATTCAGAGAAAGGTGTTCATCTCCTGTGTCATTCGAGAGAGGTGTTTTCTTTCCTTACACTCTTAATATCTGATTGTAAATCTGTTACTTGTTAGTGATTTAGTTAATCTCGTTTTTGAGAGATTAACAACTGGACGCAGGGTCTTTTGATCCGAACCAGTATAAATACTTGTGTTCAATCTTCTTCTCTATCTCTTTATTTCATCTATTATTGTGTTTAGAGAAATTAATATTTGATTTAATAGATAAGTTTTGGAAAAATTTTAAAGTATTAAGTTTATTATTTAAAACCAATTCACCCCCCTTGGTTTTTGTCCGTACGCTCAAACATTCCGCTGCGCGATACCAACAATTGGTATCAGAGCTTGCTTTGATAGTTATTCAAAATTTTCGAAAATGGTTGGACAAAATCAAACCTTTGCTGAGGGTGCGTCTATCAACCGACCTCCTCTATTTACTGGTGAAAATTATCCCTTCTGGAAAGTTAGGATGCAAATTTTTCTAGAATCTGTTGATAGAGATATTTGGGATGTTGTTTTAAATGGTCCATTTGTTCATGTTAATATTGTAAATGATGTGCAGGAACCAAATCTATTCTCGCAATGGACAACAGACGAAAATAGAAGAGCCCAGTATGATGTAAAAGCTAGAAATATAATTTCATCTGCCTTAACCCTAGATGAGTTTTACAGGATCTCAGTCTGCACTAGTGCACAAGAAATGTGGGAAATATTGTGATGAAGGATTGACCCCAAGCAAGGATGAAGGCACATGCTTAAGAAGACTAAGCATGTTTAGAAAGGAAGTTCACTAATCCTTAATCCCTTTCATTTGTGTTTGTTATTTTTGATTCCCTAAGTTGACTTAGTTGAATCAACTTTAG
>Ga0214545_1011446_pt1 | contig 12230 bp, 13 predicted proteins | sample CNSS4metaG_FD_160064 | JGI IMG/M metagenome (GOLD analysis project Ga0214545, IMG submission 160064) | Root nodule microbial communities from cowpea collected in UCLA plant growth center, Los Angeles, California, USA - CNSS4 | ecosystem: Host-associated > Plants > Roots > Nodule | place: USA... | reverse complement strand
TTCTTTCGAAACCAAGTGTAAAAGCATACTTTTCTGGATATCAAAAGTGGCTTCTGGTATATTGAAGTTACATTGTTTGATATGGAGACCACCTTTTTAGGAGGGTTGAAGATTTTTTTTTTTTTTCTTTCTTTTATGAAGAAAAGGCCAGGGAAAGCCAGGTACTTATTGAGTAAATCCTTGTTGTTATTCAACAAGTGAAATATTATTCTTCATATCGTTGTAAAAGTATAACAGATGGTTCTTTAATATCATGCAATTTTTTATCATTCCTATAGACAATGCATTGTTCTTTTCGGTGCTAATAATATATAAAGTTAAAGTATCATGTTTCAGATGATTCTTGGATTCGGTAAAGCAGTATTTTTCATTAGTAATCAGTACTTAATTTGGTGACAAGAAATGCAAAAAGGATTACATTATAATGCAAAGGATTTTATTTACATTTACGGTTGCAGGATATTTACTTGGGGCTGATAAACCGCTTTATGCGTTGGCTTTGGTTGGTTTAATTATTCCACAAGTCATATTTCAGGTAAGGCACGCTATTACAAGTTAAAATATTAATAACAATCATGTGACTGCTACATGCTAAAACTGTTCTTATCATATTGTGCCTTGCAGTTCAAGTACTTCCTCAAGGACCCTGTGAAATATGACGTTAAATATCAGGTACATAATGAATGCTTAAATATAGTTTACAAGCATTACAAAATGGAGGACAATCATAGTTATTGGAGATGATATATCAGGAACTACTTCAACTTTATATATCTAACATTCTTTTTCTTGTATTTTCAGGCTAGTGCACAGCCATTTTTGGTGCTTGGTCTGTTGGTTACTGCTCTAGCAACTAGCCACTGATCTTCATTCGCAAAGAAGCTACCAAAGGGGCATTAATTCACATATAATAAAGAAGGGACTCACCAATTAGAAGGATATAAGAGTGGGATACCTGCATTCAAGATATGTGCCATAGATTTTGCTTCTCCCTTATCCTTCTTGCTCTCTCCTCTTATCCCCTTATCCCCTCGTTCAATTTTTGATCATTCTGTTTAGGAAGCTTAAAAGACTATGAATTGTACAAAGTGTAGACACATTACTTTGAACCACGGACAAAATTTAAAGCTATTTTCGTTATTCTCTTCTTGTTCATCCATTTCACCTTGCACAATCCTTTTATCATATACTTATTCATACAATTAAAAACTCCACAAAACAAGGATAAACTTTCATAAGACCACTCTGAAAACTTGATGAAAGTAGACAATACAACAGCATTCAACATTAAGTAAAAGAGTTTAACACTTCCTTAAACATTACTACAATAAACATACCCTATTTTTAGCTGCGTTTAACACTTCCTTCAACATTACTACAATAAACATACCCTATTTTTAGCTGTCTAAGCTTTCGTAAAGCTGAAAAACTTAGCACTGCTTCCAAACAGAAGCATCAAAACATATTCTTTTTAGTACTAGTCTGTAGTATCCTACAGATATTCACTGCTACATCATAACCCATATACTAAACAACTACAACAAAACACTACTTCCTCACACATTAGTTTTTCTTAAACTTGGACTCATCGATTTCTATGCCTTCCTCTTCAGCACGTTCTGCACCAGACTTGTCCATGGTGCTGAGCCCTCCTTTGCGTCCCATTTCTTTGTACCCTTCTGTCCCCATCTGCTCCTTCCTTGTCTGCCCTCCTTTGGTTCCCATCTCATGATACCCCTCTGACCCCAGCTGTTGCTTCCTCGTCTGCCCTCCACGGCTCCTTCCTACACACACATTCACATAATAGAAAACCACCTTAAAGTAAGATTTCAGATATGTCTTTGCTTCAGTGAAAAAAATTGACAATTAACACTTGTTCTTGAGAGAGAGAGAGAGAGAGAGAGAGAGAGAGAGAGAGGTTGCAAGAATGCATGCCTTCAGCAAGATGTTCTTGAGCCTCAAGACTCTTCCCTCCAGTTCCACCAGGAACCACAGTTTCGCCTTGCTTTGCCCTCTCGTCGAGTTCTTCACGGTTTGCTTGTTTTGATGCCATGTTAATTGCTTCAACTTAGATTTTTCACTCCACAGAAAGATTTCAAGATTGTTCACATACCTGAGGTAGAAAGGTTCATCTTTTTATAGTGTGTAAAAGTATGCATGCAAAGGAGTAAACTAATGCAGAGTGATCAATATAGCAGTGAAAGATAAGTCTAGATTATTGTTACCACTGTTATGGAAATGCAGGTGTTGGCATGCATGCACACGTGGCTTTATGTGGAAGATGACACATACTTATAAGGTGACACGTAAAAATGGCATATCATGACACATACTTATATATTAATTATTACTATTATTGAGATTTATGTTAAAAAAAGATAGATTAAATAGTGGGATTGAAATGGAAACAGATCCACCGATTATTTCAACTATGCTCGTTCGGTGGGAAAAGTTATTCAACAACATTTAGTTTTAACACAAATAAATTAGATAAAAAAAATGAAATGATGATATATGTCACTGTATGTGGAGTTAAACAGTGATAATGTTAGTCTTATTGAAAGATATACAGCATCAATGTGAAGAATACATCATCAGAATACAATTTGACAATGTGACAGAAAGTTTGAGAACTATTTTATCAAAATGTTCTTCTATAATGAAAAAATTACAGAGCATCAAAGTCAAATTACACAACAATTGCTGATATCATGTCTGATATTAAAATGTGTTGAATTCCTACTAATGATGAAAAAAAAATTCATGACATTATAGCCTTTTTTATGTTTGTCACATACAATAATGAAAAACCCTGTCCACTTTGAAAATGCAGTGATATTTAAAATCATTGAATGTGCAATAAGTGCGTGTGATGTTCAATGATTGTGTAAAAAAATTTGTGCAACTGCATTCAAATTTCTTTTCTTTGGGAGAGGATCTAAAGTAAGTCATGCTTACTTATTTCACTTAACTAAACTATGAGTTTAATTTAATAATCTGATTAGTAAAAATACTCATTTGAATTTCTGACATATATAGGGATTGCATTGAGCTTTTGAGAAAGAAAACAAATTGCAAGTAAGTTCTCATAGATTAATTCTGTCATTTATGTTGGTCCTTTTGTCAAGATTTGTTATTAACTTTGTTAGTTTAGTGAGTAAATGATTGTTAAATGTTAACGTAACATTTATTCTCTTTTGTAGAAGGTATGTGGCATGACATTTAACCACATAAGTAATTCTTTGGTAGTTTGTCAAAGTTGGTAAAAGAAAAAAACAACTTTATTAACTTATCATTTTCCTTTTAATAAAGTTGAAATTAATAATAATAAAAAAGTGATTGGACATTTGAAATGGGTTTTTTTCTTTCTATACGCATTGATAACTTCCATTTCACTTGCGAAAGGGAGTTGAGGGAGACAAGGGTTTGTGAGTATTTGTGTTCTAGAGAGGACCGTGATTGCAACAAGAAGGAGTAGTACTGTGTTCATTCTTTAGGATCCACGATTGGGGTTATTTTTTGTTTGGTTATAGTTAGTTTCGTAGGTTGGAAGTAAATTTTTTTCTTTTACAAACCCTACGTAGGTCATGATTGTTGTTTGTTTCTTTACTTGAAAAGAGTTCTTCGTAAGTTTTTAGGATTGAATTTTGTGCTGAGGTATAGTCAATAAAGGGTTTTGTATATAAATACATGATAATTTTTACTTTTTTTTTTCCTTGTCTAGTGTTAAATGACAAGCTCAACAAATTGTTCAAACTTTTGGAGAAGCCCTCATTAAACATCACATGAATTATTTTAGTGAGTTTGTTGATTGCACGTCCATATTTAGAAGATTTAATACCTAATATGATAGTTGTAAATCTAATGAATCTCGAATTATGAGTCAACTTATATATAAGAGACATGATATCATTTCTCATTCAAAATCTTAAGAGAATCTGTTTGTAAGTCTTTCTACTTATATATTATCCACAACACTTTATACTCAATGTTCTAACTTTACACTTGAATCCTTCACAATTTTCTTCTCAAGTGCGAGTCCACACACATTGCAAACTTTCCTTTCACCTTGAAAGTATTATACCATAAGTTTTTTACTTATATAACACTCCTCACAGATGGTGTCAATTGTTGGGTTCCTCAAGTGAACATACCAAGAAGAGTCAGTACGAAATTTGAAAGTTGAGATCCTAATGAGTCTCAACAATATAAGGAGAAAGATTCTCAAATTACCTTACCTTGTGTTTGGATGAAACATTTCAACAATTATGAGAAATTGAAATGCATTGTATTTGAATTGCTTGCAATTAAATTTTCTTCATTTTCTAAATAACTTGTTTGGATAAAGAAATTAAAATACCTTACATTTCAATTTCTTATTTGGATAAAATAATTAAATTTCTTGTGAGATAAAATTTCATTTTAAAAATATTTATTTTAGACTTAATTTTTTTTTAGTTCATGATAAATTTGGAAACGGGCTCAACGACCCAGATGGGTCGGGCCGACCCGACGACTCAACCGGGTCGTAAAACCCATACGGGATAGGTTGGGTTGGCTCGACGATCCAGACAAGCTTGATCAGCCTGACGGCCCATACGTGCAGGTCATATCCGTCAAGTTCGTCAATCTAGTCTGACCTAACCCGTCTAGGTCGTTGACCTGACTTGGACCCACTAGATCATCGAGCCCGTCGACCCATCTGGGTTGTCAGGCTTGCTGACCCATCTGGATTGTCGGGCATGTTTGTGTCATTGGACACACCCGACAAGTCTGTGTCGTTGGATTGACTTGACTTGGCAAGGTCGTCGGGCCGGTCGGTATCGTCGGGTCGTCGGACCAGTCGAGCCCGTCTAGGTTTTCGGGTTGGTCAGGCCTGACTAGGTCATTGGGTTAGTAAGGCTTGTCAGGTCAATGGGTCAGTTGGGTCGTTGGGCTTGTGCGACACGTCTGGGTCGTCAGGCCCACCCGACACCTTTGTGTCATCTGGCTCGCCAAACCTGTGTGGGTCATCGGGCCTGCTCAACCTGTTTGTGTTGTCATGTCGGTCTGATCCATCTGGAGTGTTTGGCCAACCCATCCTGTCATGGTTGTCGAGTTTGTCGGGTCCGTTTGGGGTTGAGTCCAGATTGTGAGGTTGAGTGAAAAGAATTTTAAATTTCACCTTTTTATAGGGTATTTGAATTCCTTCTAATTTAGCTAATTGAAATACTTCAAAAAAATGCATGCATTTCAAATGTCTTTTAATTTCTCTATCCAAACAAAGCATTTCATTACAAAGAATTTCAAATTCTTCAAATAAATGAATCACCCTCTTGAATTGCCTCATCTAAACACATCATTAAGATTTTGGATTGAAAGTAACATAAGTCTTATATATGTGGATTAGTCATTACTTGAGACCTATTGATTTCATCACTCCCGATGGGCTCTTCCACTTCAAAAAGATAACTATAATTCAATTTTAGTTTAGGATTTCCTTTAATTAGATATTACCCTTTTTTTACTTTCTTAGTGAGTTTCATGTGAATTTGTTCTACCAAATGTTCTTCAAATAAGTTTGGCCATTAATTTTCACATTTTATGGTATATTTTTATATATGAAAGATCATTTGGTGTGGTCTTCTATTATGGTTCTACATGAACTCATGATGATAAAATTATTGTTGTTTTAATACATTTTAACGATGCATCAAATCACTTATCTTTATTCTAGTAATTATGAGCAACCTTTAGTGTTCATGTCTTCATTATAATTTCATAATGATAACTTTTATAAATGCAATAATCACCTCCTGTTACATTTCATTACAAGAAATTGTAACTCATCTTAAAACACTAAAATTATAATGGGCAAAATAATCAAACCTCCACCTAAAACTATAAAAACATCAAACATATCACGCATCATAACCTTCAACATTGTCAACGCCGTAATCAAATCCTAAACAATGTCATTTTTTCACAATTGTTCCCTGCTAAGATGTTTTTAATGTTAGCATAGATTCATAATTTAGGCCCATTTACTTGTGACTTCTAGGGTTAGCTTTTTGTATATATAATATAGTCAATATTACATGATCTCTTTCTTCGTATATTTCTTTGTTATCTACATTTAACACATCTCTCAATTTTTTTTCAAACACCCACAAAATTGAAATTGCTTCAATGGTCTTGAAAAGGAATGATACACCATCAATGTCAAATCGAAATTAAAATGAGCTCAAGATGAATGACTTGAATGTCATTCCTTTGACAAATGATAACCTTATGTTGTTTCTTGTTCATGAAAGAGTCATGCATCCATAATAACAAAGACGGCTATTACCTATAAGCTCTTCCCAAAACTGTGGGATTTATTAATAATACTTAAACTGCTCATATTCCATTGTTACATCCTACATTGAGATCTTTAAGATCAAACATTCATGTTTAAAAACCTCAATGACAAAAATTCAATCAAATTAGGTTTTTTAATCCTATGCTACAAGAAGAACACAAGAAAGAGGGTTTGAAAAGACAAAATCAAGCTACACACAATAAGATTTAAGGTTTATGGTATGTTTGGATGAGAAAATTTAAGAGAGTAATTCATTTATTTGAAGAATTTGAAATTCTTACAAGAAAAAATGATATGTTTGGATGAGAAAATTAAAAGACAATTGAAATTGAGGAATTTTAAGGTTTTTCAAATAACTAAAATAGTATAATTTGAAACCCACTAAAAGAAAGGAAATGAAATTCCACAAGTTGTGGAATGTCTTCTTAGTTAGGACATAAAAAGTTAACATGTCCTAAAATTCGAGTCAGGTTGGACAGAATTTGAGACAATTCGGTTTAGGTTAAAGGTCAGGTCGGGCTTGGCCGGGACAAAGATCGAGTTGGGCCGGTCTGGGTCGTAAGTCGACCTAGTAGGTCCGGACCAAAGGTCATGCTGAGTTGGCTTAAACCGAAGGTTGAGACAAGATGATTCTAAACCAAGTTAGTCTGGGCCAAAGGTTGAGCTCAATCTACCCTTGTCGCAGCTCCTGGTTTGAATTGGCTGAGGTCAAATTGATCCAAATTATTCTGAGGTCAAATCGTTTTGAATCAGCCTAGGTCGAACCAATTGAGGTTAGATCGACTCGACTTGACTTGAACAAAAAGTCAAGACAAATTGTACCAAATTGAAGATCGAACTAAGTTAAGTTAGACTCAAAAGTAAAATTGAGTTTGTCAAAAAATAGATTTTAAATTGTTTTATCTAAATAATAAAATTGAAATTGAAAATGAAAATATTTAAATTACTTCATCCAAACTATTTATTTAAAAAATGAAAAAGATTCAATTATAATTAATTCAATTATTAGGTATTTTAATTTTTTGAAATCGTTCAAATTCCTCGTCCAAACATATAAGGTTAGGGTATAGCTTACAATTTTTTTTTTTACGTAAAACTATTTTTTTTCTTGTAGTGTTGTCAAAGAGATTCTCATATTCAAACGTAACCAGGACATAAATATTAAAAAAGAATGAGGAATGTTCCTCTATTATTGCACAGAAAGTTTTCAAAATCTAACATTATTCCAAAGGCAGAGTTATACTCAATACTCAATACAACTCAGTAACATATGACAAAAGAACTAATGTGCATACAAAAATAATTTTTAGGGACTTTTTCACCAATTTTTTTTTCAAAATCCTAATTGTCATCCCCTATTTGTTTTAAATACTAAAATAAATGTATTTACTCCATCTCATTATTAAATCATTTGATATATCTTTGATAGGTGGCCTTGTAAGCCCCCTTTTCAGCTTATAAATGTTTGCGCCTGGCCTTTTCGTAGGCCCAAGGCCAGCTCACTAGAGGACCTCCAATACCTTGTCCAACCCCACTCATTTCCACTTGTCTCATTTTCAGAAATTGTTTCCCTCTCTCAAACTCTCTTGTCTCCAGAAAAGGGCTTTGCTAGGGCATAAGCTCTTCCCCTTACCAGCTAGTTAAACTGAATCATCCTCTCGGGTAAGTTGAACCTCAACTTTATTCTTTCTCTTTTCTAATTCAGAGGCTCCAGTTTTGCCTTGGGTTCTCCCTTGTACCTCATTCTCAACTCTGTGTGTGTTTGTTTTCAGCTCTGTAGCTTACTCAGTGCCCTATCGCTCTTTCTTGGGTTACCATTTTATTTGCTAGCGTCTAAAAAGGTAAGGGAAGCTAGGTCCTTTTTCATGTTTGAAATATGTGATTTGTTTATGCTTCTGTTGTATGCTTAAAATGATTTAAAAATGTTTGTACTCTTATATGAATGAACTGTATGGATGTGCTTGGTTGTTTTTGGTGCTGCATGTGTGAAACAGTGGAAGAGAACTGATATTCTCGCCCAAGCGAGCTTGTCTCGCCTAGGCAAGAATAGCAGAAGCTCGCCCTGGTTCTGCTCGAGCATCTCGCTCAAGCGGAGGGTTCTTGTCTTGAGCGACGCATCATCTCGCTCAGGCGAGAACGACTCGTCCAAGCGAGACCTCGAGGAACCTGGTGTTCTCTACTCGCGTCCTCGTCCAGGCAAGGGACTTTCGTTTTGGGCGAAGAGCGGTCTCGCCCAAGCGAGAAGGGCCCGCTTAGGCGATAATTAGTAGAGTGCTCATTGTGCCACTGTTGCAAGTCTCGCTCAGGCGAGAATGCCTAGCTTAGGCGAGATAGTTGTTGTTGCCTAGGCAAAGGCTTTTAGCCTAAGCGAGAACAGTGCGTATTTGCATTTTTATTTCCCTGTTTGAGTTGTGGCTAGTTGTTGTTGTGAAAAGGCATGTGTTACTTGATTAATATGAACTGAAAGTGGTATGCTTGGATTGATTTATGGCATGGAATTGTTGGTTGGTGGTGTTGTGGCATGAAAATTGAATGTTTGTGATAAAAGTGGTGGTTATGGTATGAGAAACATGAATTTGGTGTGTGATAGGCGTAATTCCATGAGTCTCGTAGGGAGAACTCATGGTGGTGTGTAGTGTATATAATTAAGATAAGGATTCAAGTAAGGATCGCATCCTGAAACTGTAAAGGGTCAGTTAGTCTCATGTAGAGCAAACTAATCTAAGTGGTGAGAGTAGCGGGAGACCCTAGTCTTTGGCAGGATAATGGCCTTAGATGCTTAAAGGCTAAACTTGTGTGTGGTAGGGTGAAACTCATTGGCAATGGCTCTGCAGAGCAGTAAAGGCCACCATAAGTGCAAGTGTCCAATGAATTCGATCTTATTATATGTATTTGAATCATTGAGTCATAGTGTCCTACTTGTTTGCTATAACATGACTTTGTGCCTACTTTGTTGCATGCTTGCGAATTGTCTTAAGTACCTGCTTGCTATAATATGGTAAAACGATTTTATAATAGCTTACCCTTTCATCTGTGTTTGTTCTTGTCTTGTTTTTCTCTTTTGCGATGATCACCTTATTGGTGGGAGCAGATGGGGGAAATGTTGAAGGTAGATCTGATGGTGGCAGCATCGTTGTTTAGTTAGACCTGTTATGTGTGGCTTTTAGGAACAATGTTATGGTCCTAGTTCTTTTCTTTATAATTCCTTGCTTTAGGTGTAACCCCTTTCGCAAACTGATTGAACTTTTAGATTATGTTTTGTTCATGGCCCCTCTTAAGGTGCTTTTGTGTCTTTCAAAGTACTTCCAAGGATAGTTGTAATGGTGGAATTATTATACGTATTCTGTTCACCTGATTGCCTTTTAATATTATGATTGTGTGATGTTTTATTTAGTAGATTTATTATATTTAAATGGAATGTCAGATGCCTTATATACTTGAAATTTACTGGCATTTGAAAAAAGTATGATACACACTAAAATAAAATTAATTGGTAAAGAATTAAATAATTTTTAAATTATACCAAAGTTGATTGATACGATGTATTTGATAAAAAAAATGAACCATTCAATAATGAAGTTAAATGTCTCTAAAAATATGTTTAACAATGTATGTTTGATAATGTTCATCTACAAAATAAGTTCTATTTTCATAATTATTTTTATCTGATGAATCACTTGTTTCTTATGAAAGAAGCATTAGTAATACATTTCTATTTAAATCAAACGTATTTAAAAATATAAGATTATGAGTGCAACTAATTAAATAAAAAGCAAAACCTAAATATTGCAATTTACAATAAAATTTAAATTAATACTAAAGAACAATCAAAAGTGTATTGATGTAGCATTTAAAAACAAAAAACAAAACCAGTATTAATGTGACACAAGCACTAATTTTACTTCCGGCACCTACAACGACTATGTGCTTATGAAATTAGACAAATTTTATTTATAATTCTTAATAATATACCTCATTTTATTTTTTTTTAAATATCCTTTCAATATTCTTACCTCTTGTTCTTCATTTCCTATCATCCTCGAATATAATAACGACATTTCTTTTAAATTGTTCTTTCAATTCCATCACCCTAAATCTAACCATTAGACGGGTTTGTTTATAATGTTTATAAAAGAAGTTAAGTTAAAAATAAAAAATTATATCTCGGGTAAAATTACATAATTTCTTACAACTATAACTTAAATGGATTTAAATTAACTGGGTACGTAGGCTTATAAACAAGCCGACTTTATGAAATGATAATTATATTTTAAAAATTAACAAAAAATAAAAATTATTTTATTAAAACATATATAATAATTTATGTATCAAATTATTATAATTCAAATAAAAAATAATTTTATCAGCATATTTTACATTTTAAAGATATATAATTTTAATTTTTTAAATGGTGAATATAATCTATTAACCTGTTATTTCTTACAAAGATCTGAAACATTGAAAGAATGAAATCAATTAATGATGCTCTATTTGTTTTCTTTCTCTCTCTTTCTTTGTTCTGCTGAGGTGGCGTATAATACGTATAATACGTTTAAAATGTTTAGTACTTGAGAATGAAGCAACGAAAAGGAACTAAGTGCTCAAAGTTTAAGTTTGTGAAGTCTTTGACCTTTGAGTACTTTGGCTCAAAATATTTTTGTTAGCTCCAACTATGGCTCTTTATATATACCTTATTCCTTCAGCCAGAACCGAATCACTGGTTCATATTACCAAATTCAGAGAAAGAAAGAGCAAAGACATGTCTTCATTGAGGTTAGTATAATTATCATCATAGTTAACTCTGTTTGAAGATGCTTCATTGCTTCTAATCACAAATCAATCATAACACTGTCTCTGTTTTCAGTGTTGAATTGCGAACTGCATCACTTGATTCTCTTTCACTTGTGTAACCCTTCTGTGTTTTCACAATGAATGTGGTTAGGAATCTATTCAAAGAGTTGTCAAACAACCTTTACAACTTCTCAACACTGCTGTTCGCCCTTGTTGCAGCAAGAAACCACGACATGTTCATAAAACATCACAGGGAGATGATGGTTCTGCTCTGGACCAGTGTTCTATACTCCTTCTTGATGATTGTTGGGTCAATACTTCAGACTCATAATACAACCCTTCTTCCAATCATAACTTGTAGCATGTTTATGGTGGGTGGTGTTGCTTCTTTTCTGGTCTTGAGTTTCTTCTCATTAGTTGTTGCTATTATCACTTTGGTTTTCTGGGTTGTGATCTTCACATTGGTTGTTTATACCTATGTTGTTCCTCAGAGAAGCTCGTGATGTTTGTTGCCTCTGCAGACAAAAACAGATTACCCTGTCAAACTCTGTTCAAACTTGTTTATGTCGTTGTTTTGATAATATGCCTTGTTTGGTTTCTGGGTTTTTGTTTTAGATTCTTGAGCTGGGAAAATTTTGTACTTGAATCCAATACTTGGATCTATAAGAAATAGTAACTTTCTTGTTTTTACTTTACAATATGTTTAGCTTGTTGTAGTAATTGTTTCAGTTTTGAAATTTATGGTTATTTTTTTTTTATGTATACTTTTTCATACAAAAGAAATAAAATTTATAGTCGGAATTAATTTGTACATAGATTTTATACACATTTAATTGTTTTACTTGTTTTAATAGCATGTAATTGTGCGAATTGGAAATATGTGCCAATCATCCCAATTAATCAATGTTACATAAACGCACATATGTGTAAGAATAAAAGTGTTTTGTGTCGATACAAATACTGGTTCTCAAACTGAGGTATAATACGTTTGGTTTTAAACTCTTGGAGTGTTTAAAAAAAAAAAAAAAAAAATTTTTTTAAAAAAAATAAAAAGATAATTTTTTATTTTAATTTTAAAAAAAAAAATATTTAATTAAAA
>Ga0214545_1011443_pt1 | contig 12231 bp, 11 predicted proteins | sample CNSS4metaG_FD_160064 | JGI IMG/M metagenome (GOLD analysis project Ga0214545, IMG submission 160064) | Root nodule microbial communities from cowpea collected in UCLA plant growth center, Los Angeles, California, USA - CNSS4 | ecosystem: Host-associated > Plants > Roots > Nodule | place: USA... | reverse complement strand
TTACAAAGAAAACTAAAGAAAAAAAGAAGCTATTTACAATAAACAAATAACTAAAGAAAAATAAGCTACTTACAATAAACAATAACTAATCAACTAGAATACAATTGTTGTTATGAAAGAAAAAAGTTTTTTATACTAATTTATAAAATCTACGTGCTTCTTTTATCACTACTAAAAAAATTCATATTTCCTATCAATTTTGTTTTAAAAAAATTTTCGCAGGAAATACTTACAAATTTTGCTGTGAAAAAGAATTTGCAAGAAATTGCTACCAATTTTCTTGCAAAATATTTTGTATAAAACACTTTTCGCAACAAAATTTGTAGGAAATATTTGCAAATTTTATATTTTGTAGGAACTGATTACCCACGAAGGAATTACCTGTCAATTAAAATTCTTAGAAAAAATGGCTGAAAAAAGTATTTTCTTACAAATATTTTTAATAAATTTGCAAGAAAAATCTCATGTAATATGAGAATTTCTAGTAGTGTATTTCTCTCCTAAGGATTTCTATAAAGCAATTATTGTTTATACCATTTTCTTCATTAAACTTTACAAAAGATAAAATATTAATTTAATAAGTATTAGTAAAATTAAAACAAAAAACTGCATAGAACATTTTCTAATAACATAAAAAGAAACTTATGTTCATTTTAAAATATATGTATATAAATAGTTGCAGACATTTAGAGCAAAAAAGGCTCATCACAATATCCCTGAACTTTGTAGAAAGCCAGAAAACCATTTTTGATAGCAACGTATCTAAAGCCTCCATCAAATGTTATATGTAACTTCATCTCATCAATAACTTCATCTAAAAAATACTTAAATAATGAAATTTTAAGGTATTAAAACTTGCAATTTTTTGGTACCCTCCAAGAATGATGTGACTCTGTTTTATTTTGTTCAGGCAAAGCCATATACTTCTTCCAGTCTTCTAGCACCAGTTTAAGATCATTGGATTTGTTTTCTAAACCAACACAACAATTTGCATGCATTGTTGTGACCTTGTTGAAGTCCTTGCTAATCTGGCAAAACCCTCCGAAATAGCTGGTGCTAAGGAACTTAATCTTAACCTTCATGTCAGAAATCGAGGGGTGCCCTTTGATCCTGTTCAGCACAACTTGTTCATTCAATTTTGGGTATGAACTCCTCGAGTTTATCCAGAACTTGTAGAACCAATTAGTTCGATAATTAGATCTCGCATATTTAAACCCTGCATTTGGAGAGTTGTGTATGTCAGAGGGATTACCGTTGAAATCATCACAAGCTATTTGGAAATCTGCATCCTTGTCAAATTGTTTGAAGGGATCTCTAAGCCACATTATATCACAATCCTGTAAAGGAAAAAAACAGCAAACAAACCATGAACACAAAGATGGCCATGTGTGCATAGATGAATTCATATTCTCTGTTAGATTTTTTGTGTTTACTTTATTGAACATCAAAGATGCACTATATTGATATTTTAAAGATCTTGTTAATATATTTTAAATTTTTAAAATCAATATCAATGTATTTTGAAGGCATAGAAGAACATTATTGGAAAATCCAACAAAGAATCTGGTGCAAAGATGTAAAGTTTTTTTTCTTCTGCAAAACAATATGTACATACCGTGAAGACAAAGCTATATCCCATATCAAGAATAGAACCAAGGAATTCAAGCCTTTTCCACATCATGTGTAGGTAGTTTGGGGTCATGTAACGTTGTTCACCAGTGAAATTGTCGCCTTTAGATATGAATTGGTGGCAATACTTGTGCACAGTAAGGCAACGTTCTTGTGTCTTTTGTTCATAAGTTATTACCACCAAGTGGTTTAAAAGCCATTCTGTCTCATTCCCCACACGAAAACTCTCAAGAAAAAGGTCAAATATAGAGCCTGGCGTCGCCCATGCATCATTCAAAGTGGTGAGTATCACTGTCTTATCCTTCATACTTGCCCTTCTAAGAACACTCTCCAGATTTTGATCATTATCACCTTCCTGATGCATAAACCCAAGACAAAACATCAAACACTTGGTAATTCAAGTTCAAAATTCACTCAAGAAATTTATCAAACACGTGAGAGGACAAATGACAGAACACTGCAATGCCTTCATACAATGCAGAAGAAAAGTGAGATAACCTGAGATGCGTGTGAGTGTGACAAAAAACAATGCACAATTATTATAAATTAAATCAAGATGATTTGAAAATTCTGCTCTACCTATTTTGCATGCAACAATGTCGCTTGTTTTCTGTATAGGTGGTGAATGAAACTTTAGGAAAATTGCCTCTCTTTATTTTTATTTTTCTTTTTGATATTTTAGATACTAAAATAAGATAAATAATTGATGTCATACTTTTATATGACAGTGATTAATTAAATTTAAACCTTTTTAGTTACATATTAAAATTGTATTTTTATTTCAATAATTTAAATAAAAAAATATATCGTAATAATTAATTATATTTATTCTTTATTTTAAAAAATAAAATAAATACATCAATAATAATTATTTAGTTAGTACACAGATAACTTTTCTTATTTTCATATTAAATATATACACTTTTTAATATCAAATTAAAAATATGATTACTGATTATAAAATTATAGTTACATATATTTAGTAAGAAAATATCATCACAAAAAACTATTTTCACTCTCTTCGATTTTGACCACCTATAATACACGGATACAAGATGTGTATCTAAAAATATATTAATATGTTTATTTTAACAAGAACAATGATAGTTTTGACTACTAAATTTTGACAGCTTTCTCTTATAATATAAAGTGTCATCTTCTAAGTGATTTTGAAATATTAAGAATAAAAAAATGAAAAACTACTTAAAATATGACACTTAAAGTTATAAGAGAAAGTTATCAAAATTTAGTAGTTAAAAAATCATTTTTATACCGACACGACTTGACTCAAAGATGGAGAGAAAGAGACACTAACCTGTGATGATTCATCCGTGGAGTAGTGTGAGAAGGTGGAGCATTCCAAGGGAGAACCAAAGTGATAAAAAGACATCCACAACACTCCAACTCCACCGAGGAGCATGGCCACATACATCACCCTTCTCACCAAAATGTTGGTACCACCGGAATCCCATGCCTTCGTGCCGTCGCCGGCAGCTTTTTCCACGCCGGCACCGGCGGTTGCCTCCATGGTTGTTTGCTGAATTGGGGGTGGCAAAGATGATATCTTTGACTTCATGTGAACACCTTTACTTGCATCTTTCTTTTCTTCCCTCTATGCTATGAGAGAGTGATCACGTTTCCAAAGTAATATATATACATGTATAGATAGATCAATATATATGTATATTATTGATCTACATTTTTATTTCTACATGAATTTAATGTATAAACAGAGTGCAAAGTTTAATATTCTTGTGTTGTGTGGGTTTATTTAAATATGAAAAATTATTAATTTAAGTGTGAAAAACTATGATAGCTTTGCGTACAAAATAAAAGTAAGACCATCTCATTAATAAAAAAATTATAAAAAAAAAATAGTAACACTGGGCAGCTATACCGTTGGTAGCTCTTATTTTGATGATGCATTTCTTTTTGTAAGTTAGGACAATACTTTTTTCTTTGATTAGGAAATAATGATAAAAAATTAGTGGAGTTAAAAATTTTGTTTCAGTTTTACAAAGAGGTGTTGTGTTTTTATCTAATACAAGATATTGAGGACAAGATCTTAAGTTAACAGATAATTTTCTCTAAGAATTGTTTGGGATTATTTCTGGTTGTATGTTTCAGAATGTAATTTAGAAGATTTAGTTTAAAATAATTTTTTTTTTAAATTATAAATAAATTTAAAATAGTTCATTCTGTATTCCAATTATATTTCTAGACATTTAAATTTTCTTTACATTTGAAGTTGACTGTCTATTATATAACATGTTTTTAGAAGCTATAAACCGTTTACAAAGTATAAAATTAGTTTTAAATACTTAGAAATGTTTTTTTCTGTTATGAAAAATTTAGTTTTCTAAAAATACCATTTGAGAGCAGAATTGTCTCTCAAATATTATGTTTTTAGAACACTATCATTCAAACATTCAACTAGTTATTTATTAATAGAGCTTTAACATCATAAATCATAACTTTAAGTTTATACAATAGAAATTAATGTCAAAAAAGTTCTCTTTTTTTGTAAGATTCTAAAATAAAGTTGATTAAAACTTTCTTTTAAAAATAGTTCATATCCAAAAGTAAGCTATACTCTTTTGAAAACATAAAGTAATTCATATAAAATTATAGATAAATTAAATATTTTTTTAATCTCCTGTATACTTTTTTAAAAAAATTATGTTTTTAATTCCTTATTTGGAGACACATGTTTGTAAGACTTTTATAGATATTCTCTACAGAACAATTTTATAAAGTGGGCAATATTCTAGAAATGAATTTGAGTTTTTTTATTTTATTTATTATTATAAGATTAAGTTGTGATTACTGGTTATAGAACGGTGAGTTTTACTTTTATATACAAGTACTTAATAATAACAAATCGTGATTTATTTCTTAAATTCTTCATAAATATCAATGCAAGACGTAATACTAACTCTTTCTCCCGAAACCTTTTATTACTTTGCGGGTCAAACGAGTAAATTGTGTGCATCCCCTTATGTAGATTGATCCTTAACTACGTTTTCATCACAAGCCATGTGATAAATAATTAATAACTTCAACTTCACACTTTATAATTAATTATTAAATTTTCCAATAGTGTGATTTGCAAGGTCTTGTCTAGCTGTATAAAAATTATAATTTATTGATTTATATTAAATTAAATTTTCAATGAAAAACTATTATTATTTTGAATAAATGACAAAAGTACAGTGAATCTTTAACTAAAAAATGACATATATAATTTTAATAATGATTATCATAATAGACTGTGCTTTTATATTACTTATTATTACATTTTAACATATTAGAAATAAAATTTTAAATTTTAAATATATTTACAAAATTACAAATATTAAAATATAAACTTGAGTTAGATCGGATATCTATAAAATTTTAATCCGTTGTTATCTAAATCCGATTGAAAATAGGTGATCTATTAGCAGTCCAAGAGCGGATGAAACATAATGTCCAAAAAATTTTGTTACGATAGACGTTTTTTAAACAATAATTCTGATATACTATGTAAATATAGTTAGATGTGAACTTCAAACCTAACTCAATTTTACAAAATTGATGGCTTATAAGGTATGATTTGCATCCCATTTATATACTATAAAATTGTTTTATCTCTATTTGACGTGAAATTTCCAACACACTAAATGGTATAAAATATCTTTTAGTACATATTTTTTAACACGCGTTATATGGTTAGCATTTCTTTCAAATTTATGAGATTCATTAAAGAAGATGTGATAAATAATAAGTTATTAATTTTATTTAAAATACTTATTTAAATCATATTTTAAAAAAAATCATCTTTAGAAATAAATTTTAGAATAATATTTATTATTCTATCACTTTTTACTCTATGAATAGAATAAAATAAGAAACTTTTTCAAATAACATATCTCATAACATATATCATGTATGTATCATATTTTTTTAAAATTAAAAATTAAGTAGTATATCAAAGTCATTATTTTTCCTGGAACTGTAAAATTAAAGAAAGTTTATCGATGAAGGAAATTTCTGACAAACGAGAAACCCGTCTTTCTAGGATTGGTTTGAGGTTCCCCAAATTGTTGGGTTTCTAGGATTTATAGTAGTGTTATATCTCTCACTATGGTATATTTGGTTTGGCTATATTTATTTCTGAGATGGAAAAACACCAAATGTATTTCAAATTTCGTATTTAGCACCGTTAATCAATCTAATATTATTAGCAAATAGAACCAAATTTATTCTATTTAAAAAATATTAAACTTTAATTGAGTTAAAGAAAGAAGAAACAAAAACGAATAATAAATCTATACATAAAGATAAATTATTAAATTAATTTTATTTTTTATACAATAAAATAAAAGGCGGTGTGATATAGTAAAAGGGCTTAAAATAAGAGTATTTTGTAAGAAATATGTTCGTATTTAGCGTGCAAAACAGCTTAATCATAATTAACTAAAATGGAAAGTCAGATGTTGCAAGCTCTTACATGTGATGACAATGGCGTTGGGATGACTGTAGTGGAGAAAAAAGAGAAGAAGGGTTGCCAGAGTTTAAGTCAACTTAAAGTAAGAAAAAAAAAAAACGTTACATATTACTTAAATATTTACGATCGTTTATAAGATTATAGAAAACTAAAAAAAGAAACGAATATTTAAGTCACTACGTGCTCTTTAGTACACTGCTTCATTGGGTGGGAAAATGCTTCATCTCACTTATTGATAAATGTAAGAGATTGGTTACTATTTCGTCTTGCATTTAAGCTAATAACTTAAATTTTCAAGGTAATTAAATTGAATTAATGATCCTTCATTGGTTTGAGATAAATAGTCATAGGATTGATATTTCTAGGATTAACGATTAATAATTTTTTATCTATCAGTGACAAGACACACAGAGAAGTTGTTTTTTATCCTATCATTCTCTATTCTTCATTTTCTTCTTTTCTCTATTATTAACTTATTATTAGCTTTATTTGTTGGTGTGGTGTATATGATCTAATTTCTCCACAAAAAAGGACTATGATAGGTCGTCATAGACGATTGAGAATTTATGTTGGATATGATTATTCCTCAATAATAAAATATCTTGAACAACTAACATGAGTCTTATTTATAGTTCGATATTTCGATTGTCACTTCTGATGAATAAGTTTTCCCAACATTAGGGGGAGAAAGAAAACAATTGGAAAAGGATTTTTTTTGGAATGAATTATTATTATCTTGTCTTAATCCTCGTTAAAAAAACGTCAACTGGAAGTTCAAGAGATAATTCATTTACATAATTAGTCAATCAATAATCAAATATTTTTACTGACAGAAAGGATAACTATATTAGATACATCAACTGATAATGCTCCAAATAGATTTGATATTAATTCATAACACGCCTAAAGCATGATAAGTTTGTTGGTTTCGAAGATACGCTTGAAGTGTGGTAGTCCTATTGGTTCAAAAGATAAAAACTCTCAAATGAAGTCAACATTAACGAAACTTTTACATATAGTATAGTGATGAATGTTATAAATGACAATGAGGATCAATAACCAATGATCATTGAAGATTGTTGACAAAGAAATGATTAGCCAAAATAAAAATATGCAAAGAAGCATAATTAGATTTGATTGTTAAACGAAAGGCTCTTGGACCTATAGTTCGCACACCTGATGGTGTGAAACCCGTTAGGTACATATGGATTTTTACGCAAAAACAAAATAAGAATGATGAAATTGTTAGATACAAAACACAGTTGATTGCTTAAGGTTTTTCACAAAACATAATATTTATTTGTGAAAAGACATATTCACTAGTATTGGATGCAACAACATTCCAATATTTAATTATCATAGTTGCACAACAAGGTCTGCATTTACATCTAATGGATGATGTTACAGTTTGTTCGTACGATTCTCTTGAGATATTTATATGAAAATCCTTGAAGGATTTAACTTGCCCAACAAGACAAATTCTAAAGAGGGTTATTCAATAAAATTGAACAAGTCCTTTTATTGATTAAAGTAATTAGGATGTGTGTGGTAAAACCGAATTGATTGCTTAAAGAAAGAATTTGAGATGAAGGATCTTTAGAAGACAAAGTTTTGTTTGAGATTATAAATTGAGTATTTAAATATAAGTGTTTTTATACATTAAGAGGCTTATATAATTAAGGTGCTTAAAAGGTTCTAAATGAACAACTCACATCCATTATGCACTCTAATAATTATGAGGTAGTTAGATATTCATAAAAACTCTTCTTACCTCAAGAAAATTATGAAGATCTTTTTGGTCCAGAAGTACTATATTTTAGTGTCATAGGAATACTAATTAATGTATCTTTCTAATTGTATTCGACCTGATATTGCATTTGCTGTAAATTTGTTAAGCAGTGTATAGTTCTTCAACTAAAAGAAGAAAATGGATTGGAGTAAAATATATACTTCGTTACCTTAAGGGTACTATGAATGTGAGTTTATTTTATCCAAATGATTTAGAATCAGGCATAATAGGTTATGTATATGGATGTTATTTTACATATCCTCACAATGTCACAATGATTAATCACAAATAGGATATTTGTTCACATGTGGTAGCACAATGATTTCATAACGCTATATGAAACAAACCATAGCAGCAACATCGTCTAATCATAGAGAATTTTTATTATTACATGAGATAAGTTGTGAAAGTGTTTAGTTAAGGTCTATAATTCAACATGTGCAAGAAACTTGTGGTTATCCTCGACGAAGATGGAATCAACAACCATATATGAAGATAATAGTATATTGTTCAATTGAAAGGATGATATAGATATCCAAAAGATTCATTCATGGGAAAATCTGAAAGGTTTATTTATAAAATTTTTGTCAAGAAGAACTTTTGAACAAATGATTCACAAGTTTGGACTTCGTCATCTTAATTATGTAAGTTTACATAAGGGGGAGAAATAAAATATGTGATAAACAATATTAAAGAATATAGAATGATCTACTCTTTTTCTTTAACTAGGTTTTTATCCAAAATTATTTTTCCTAATAAGGTTTTAACGAGACATATTCTCTTATCAATGGACATACAAGGAGGAGTGTTATGAATTAATGGTTGTTCATTGATTTGATAGAGATATCCCTATGATTGATACTCATATGATTAATTACTCTTTATGTAAATACTTGTATTAACTAGTTGATTCTTATATTTTATGGATTACATCTTCTATCTATAAATATGACATTCCTATCAATAATAAGACACAGAAACAAGTTATTCCTCGTACTATCTTTCATTTTCTTCTTCTCTATTATTAGCTTTCTTTTAATATTTTTCATAACATTTTTAGAAAAAGAAATGATTCCTTTCGTAAGTTAAAACTAGATTATTTATAAATACATATACAATAGTTTTCTCGAATAAGTTATTTCAATATATAAACAAATAGTTCATATTCTTTAAATAATAATTTAAAATCATTTATGCAATATATTAACTCAAATAAAATATATATTAAACTATAATTCAAATAAAGTTATATTATAAAATATCAGTACAAATAGAATTAATTTTGGTGAAAATTAAATTCAAGTAACTTGTACACAAAATATAAATTAAAACTAAATTAATTCATTTTAAACCATATTTAATTTTATAAGTCTCAATACAAATATAAACATATCAAATTAATATATAAAGAATTTTCAACCCTTAATAATTTCTTACTGATAACTTTATTTTTACTCCTTTATTTTAAAAAGATATTTAAGCAAAAATTAATCAACGAATATCGAATATTCGTGAGTTGAATATTATATGTACATCATTTACAAAACTAGAACACTTGTATATCTCACCTAGGATATGTTTTTCAACCTTAATCGTAACTAAATATTATACAAACAAAGTTTAAATAGCATTATGCAGATTAAAAAAATGTTAATGAGAAATATTATTGAACATACTCAATGTAGTAGATTGTACGACCGTAGACTTCTATGATTTTTTTAATTATTTTAAGTTTTATATGACGTGAGAGAATGGTTTGAATAGTGTGGACACTAGTTTGTCAGGCTTCTGAATTGTCTTAAAAGAATAATTAATTATTTTAAGTTGGTATGTGATTTTTTTTAAATGTTAAATAAAATATTGAAATTGATTAATTAAATTGAAAGAAAATAAATTATAATATTAAAATATTGCAATTTTTATATTATGTTATTTAAAAATAAAATGAAATGAATTTGTAATTTAAATAAAAAAAATCTACAAATGACATTATTGTAATTAAGTTATTTTATATATATAAAAGTAAAAGTCACATAACTCTGAATTTGTGAGACTCTAACTTTATCCGTAAATATGATTAAAAAATATATAAAGTCATGTTGAGTGCGTATACCATTAACTATTTACTATCAAAGTCCAATGATGTACCCACACCTTTAAATCATACTAACCGTGTTGAATTTCTCATTGTGCAGAGTCATATTGCTTTTGGAATGAAACAATTAACCGATATTAATATTATGAGCAAGAAAGAAAATAGAGAAAACAAGAAAAGATGAGCAATGAAAATAAATTTCTATTAATGTGTGTCTATCTGTATAAACAGTGAGATATTTTATACAGAGCTTATAAAAGAAACAAAAACCAACTAACTATTACACACTTTAGAGAATTAGAAAAAAAAAAAAAACTAACTGATATTTACTTTGGGGATAATGAAAATGATAGGTTGCAAGAAAAAGAATGGAAGTGCAGAAGAAAGAGCCATAGCTTAAACTACAAGTGTTAGAAGTTTTGTCTTTTTTTTTTTATATTTTGCTCAACCAAATAATTTTTTTCCAATGAAAATCGTCCAGAAATAAATCAGTTGAATTTAATTATTAATCTTATTAAAAGAGTTGTGATATATAAAATTTTAATATATTTTAATATTTATATAAATATGTTTATGAATATGATATTCTATGATTTTAATGAATTTGTTTGATCAAAATTGACTATTTTATAAGATGAGTTGAAATTTATGAATGAATAGATACTGATTTATATTTTTCAAAAGAAAATACCTTTATACATATTGAGTGTAAGACTCATTAATTTCATTATCCTTTTCTGTCAAAGTCTTTAAGGACTGTCCCAAATGGTTGAGCCTTAGGGCCGGTCTAATAAGGAAAAAGGAGACCCTAAATCTGCTCAAACCCTAATTCTTGTGCTCATTTTGTGTAAAACAGATTCACGCATTCCTTGAGCTGTTGTTGCCGCCTCTACTAGGGCTTTGCTCTCACCGTTACGTTGAGCTAGGAGGACCAGTTGTTTCAAGTAAGTTAACCGCCAAACGCTATCCTCTTATTCTAGCTTTTTGTCGAGGGTTTAGCCGAGGTTCTGTAACATCTCAAAATTTGTACCCCAGTGTTTTCAGTGTATCAATACCTAAAAGTTTATGATACATCTTTTTTTGTGACTAGTATAATAAATTTTAAAAATAAAAAAAAAAAAAAAAAAAAAAAATAAATAAATAAATATATATATATATATATATATATATATATATTACTACAAAATAATATACTTTAATAATAAAATAAGTTATATAACATGATAACTACGTTTCAGTTAAAACAAAACATATGTTTTGCCTTTATTATTATTATAATAATAATATTTATGACTTCATCCAAATGAATCTTTATTATATGCGTAGAACACTTTATATAAGATAAACAAAAGAATTGTTTCTCCACACCACCACGTCAGTTCACGCACATGCACTGGCAAATTGGCAAGTCACAATTAATGCCATGATAAGTTGATATTAACTTCAGATTGGTTAAACAAAAAAATCTGTATGGGCCAATCTTTAACAAACGAAACCAAACCAAAGAAGGATTGAAACAGAAACGGGATAGTATAATTTAAACTAAGTGTAATCATTACAAAATACAGTATAAATATGCATGAAGTGAATCCAAATGGGGAGGGACAGTGAAGAAAAAAAAAAGGAGGAGAAGCAGAGTTCTTGCAAGCGTGAGAAAAGAAAAAGAAGAAAAATAAAATACAAAGATCATCTTCAAAAGTATATCTTCCATAGCTAAGGTAAGGGAAGGAGACATCTATCATTTGACCTTTTTACTCTAATTATTTTGCTATCTGTTCATAATTATTTTTATCTATTTATTTACCTTAAGTGAGGTGTCCCTAACCTCATTCTAATTTATATTTAGTTCTCAATCCTATTTATTTATTTATATTCATCTCCAGTTATGCACTGGTCCCATTTATTTAATTTATATTTACTCTCATTTACTTATTTATATTTATCTCTAGTTACGTGTTGACCCTTTTTATTCATTTATATCTATCTTAATTATTCATTGATCCTATCTACTTATTTATTTACATAATTATGTGGTTTAATATTGAAATAAAAATTATGATAAATAAAGATTTGATTAATGTAGTTGGAGGTATGACCTTGGGGATTTAAACGAGTTAGTATCACTCAAGATGAGATGTTCTTGAGTTACTTTGTTGGCCATGAGCTCATTTATCCTGACTAGTCACTACAAAATTAATCAATATCTTTATAAAAGTATAATAAAGATCC
>Ga0214545_1011440_pt1 | contig 12234 bp, 4 predicted proteins | sample CNSS4metaG_FD_160064 | JGI IMG/M metagenome (GOLD analysis project Ga0214545, IMG submission 160064) | Root nodule microbial communities from cowpea collected in UCLA plant growth center, Los Angeles, California, USA - CNSS4 | ecosystem: Host-associated > Plants > Roots > Nodule | place: USA... | reverse complement strand
GCTCATGTGGTTGAGAGCACTTTGATTGTGCGAGAGGACTTGGGTTCGAGTCCTATGTATGCTAACTTTTGATGTTATGGTTTTGTTATTTAAATTTATGAAAACATGTTCTTGTATATTATGATAATTGAATTGTGATTCCTAGCAAGAGATATGAATTGGTTAAATGGTTTGATATAGACTTGGTGATTACATGGTTGTGGGTTCGAGCCTTGGAGAACTTACATTAAACTTTATATTTTTGGCATTTTTGATTTTGACGTGAATATGGAAAGGTGGGAAGGAAACCTAAGTGAGTGGGCAGCCAAAGGAGGCTGGAAGGACAGCCATAGGGAGGGATTGAACGGCATATTATGTCTTATTCAATGCCATTTTCGTTTTGGTAATTAATCCCTTAGTTTGGGCACACTTTAAAAAGGAAAATTAGGTTAAGGGCTAAGGTTTGATAAGCTGGTAAACTATACCTAAAGGGAGAGCGAAAATCCGAGAGAGTGTGAGAGGTTCTGGTGTGATTTTGCGTGGCTGAATAGGGAGGAAGCAAGGAAGGTGGGTGATCAAGGGGGAATCCTACAAATTGTCAAGCTTAAGCGAAGGAGAACCAGGTTAGGGGAGTTTACTCGCGTTAAATTTTATATTAATCATGGCTGGTATGCAAAATGTATATAATTGTATCCTTGAACCTCTGTTGTTTGTGCATTCTCGCAATTCTGGAAAATTTCCAGAAACCGCCTGGCGTACTGTTCATAGCCGCCAGGCGGCACATGCAATTTCTGACCTGCTGTGGGTTCCTGAAGAGGAATCGCCTGGCGGCACCTTCCCTGGCCGCCAGGCGACACATGGCAATACCAGTTTTTTCTGGGTTCTATGAAGGACCTGGCGGTGACTGTCGAACCGCTAGGCGATGCGGACCTCTTTTGGTTCGGGATTGACGATGTCGGGGTACCAGGGGTGGTTTTGATAAGGGAAAAACTGGGTTTACTCATGGGAGGAAGATTTGATGTGGATTAGTCTGTGAATTCCACGGAATGGATGGTTAATTGAATGGAACAGTGTTATATACGTATTTTAGGGGTGATGGTGGAGGATCATTTCGATTCGTCATGTGATAATGAGTAAGTGTTGTTGAGGTGGTGTGTTAGGAACCTGAGGAAATAGACCCAGATTACGGATATCTGAGTGCATTCATTGGGTAGTGAACTGGATTGGGTCAGAAAAGCGGGGATCGGATGGAGTCGCTGGTGCGGGAATTCTGGAAAATTACCAGAACTTCATGAACCGCCTGGCGGCGCAGGATCTGCCGCCAGGCGCTGTCGCAGAACTTTGGGTGTGTGTATGAACGCGAAAAGTTTGGGATTTTGGGATTTTTGGAGAAAGCTAAGGTTATATTACATGTTTGATGATCATAGGTGAAAGTAGTCTTGTTTTGAGGGGGCGGTATTAGTAATGAAGGGAATTGATAAATAAAAATAGGTTGAGGACTTTATGATGAAGTAGAATCTGATAATTTTAAGAGTGGTATGACTGGGTTAAAACAGAAGAGTATGATGTTGATTTGGGTTACCTTTAAGTCTAAATAATAGCTTAAATGGTTGGATAAGTTAACTTCGCCAATTAGAAATCTAAGGAATGTAGAACAAGTGAATAATGGGGTTGTGAAATCTAGTGGTAGTGTTGCCACCAATGGGATAATAGGGAAACCTGTCATGACAGAATGATGGTGAATGTGGGAACTACCTTTATGGTTACAATTAGAGCGTGGAATTCGATTGTGGTATTACTTGGACTAAAGACATTATAGGTAGCAAGGATTGCCAATTAGAGAGACTCTGAATAGGGGAAAATGGAGTATAAACATTGTAAATGGTCCCTGAACCAGAACAGAATGGTTGTTTTGAAAATACTGTCATGGCGCCTGGCGGTAATGTGAGAACCGCTAGGCGATAGTGTTAAACAGAGGGGGCTGCAAGTTGGTGGTGCCTAGCGGAGGGGAAAAGTCCCGCCAGGCGATAACGACAGGGACAGTGGCTCTTGGAGCAGCGCCCGCCTGGCGATGTGAAGGGTCCCGCCAGGCGGTGGTTGCAAACTTTGTGAGTTTGAGGCGCTTGGCGCCTGGCGGTACGCAACACCCGCCAGGCGGTCTGGAAGCTGGCAGCGCCTGGCAGCACGTGTCCCCCGCCAGGCGATTCGCACTGCTGCAGCTTTGAATTTGGATTGTGTATGTGTGATCTATGTGGCGTCTAATGGTGCTTTAAAGGTGGGATTGCTGGAGTTCCTTGAGTTGTGGCTCGGGATAGGGGTTAAGCACGTGGTATTCCTTGAGTTGTGGCTCGGAATAGCATCTCTTGAGTTGTGGCTCGGGATGGCGGATGAACACGAGAAACCCTTGAGTTGTGGCTCGGGTTGGCGAGTTTTGCCGGTATGAGTGTACTGGTTGTGGCCAGTACAGATGGGTCCAGATAGATTGCCCTCCTTAGTTGTTGGCTGACGAGTTTGGTAGTCTTGGGACGATACGGGCTTTGTTCGTATATGGGAACTCTACCTGGCGTTGCGGTGTATGATCCGTAGCATGTTTTCCCGCATGTGCTCTATCGGTTGTGGCCGATAGGTATGGCAGCAAGTCACCTTGGAGAAATCATCAGACGAAGTAGAACACGAATAAACGTATTGGGGATCGGATTGTGGGAATAAAATTATAGGGCGATAAGGAAAGTTAAGTTAAGTGTTGTGATATGTATGCATGTTGATAAATATATGTTTATAGCTTTGCATATATGTGATTTTATCTGCTAAGCTAACCCTATCTGCGTGTGTGTGGCGATGATCGTGTACGCGGTACATGGGAGCAGATGTTGGTGATGCAGGTGGCTCTGGTGCAACTTAGTCGCGGAGAGGGGATTGACTTGGGAAACTTTTATATGTATTTATTTGTTTTTGAAAACAATTGTAAACCCTGATGGGTGACTTGATGACATTGTGGTTTTAGTTTTGTAATGGATGCTCTAAAATTTATCCGCTCGATTAATAAAGCTTTAAATTTTCCCGCGTTTTGGGAAAATGAGGTATTATTAAACACGCTGTTTTATTATTTCCATTTATTTATTTATAAATTAGTAATATCCTGACGGGATGTTACACATTCTAACTCAATTATCCGGATAAATATAAAACGATCGGATTCACTAAATGCTTGCACTTATGGTGGCCTCTACTACTCTAGAGAGTCATTGTCAATGGGTTTCACCCTACCATGCACAAGGTTAGTCTGATGATCATCTAGGGTCAGTATCCTACTAAAGACTAAGACCTCCTACAATTCTCACCACTTGAATCAATCTGCTCTATATGAGTTTTACTGATTCTTAGAGCTTCAGGATGTAACCTTGCTTGAATCTTTATCTAATTATATACACTACAACACCACCATGAGGTCTCCCCAAGAGGCTCATGGAATTATGTCTAACTCATACCATATTCATGTTCTCACACCAAATCCACATCTTATCTTGCAACATTATAATCTCATGCCATTGCACAACCAACCCATCAATTCATAATTCATTTCATGTCAAGCACAACATATGACAATATCATTACATTGCATTAAACATACGTGACATCATACTTCATGCTTTATAAAGGGCAAACCAATCAATCATGGAAGCAGATAACCATTCAAACAACTCTATTGTCAATCTCGCTCAAGTGACAAAAGTCTCTCGCTCAAGCTAAAAACCCTCGCTTGGGCAAGATTGTAAATAATGAGCACTAGAATCACCCACGAGTCTTAATGCTCTCGCTTAGGCAACATCACCTGTCAATCTCTAGTTTTTTTTTGTTTTTTTTTAAATTTTATTTTATTTTTTACACGTGTCACTTCGTAGTTGTGTCACGTGTCAAAATAATTCAATTTAGTCCCTATATTTGTTTTTAGTTTCAATTTAGTCCCAATTTTTTGTAAAAATAAAGAAATATTGTCCCTCCTTAGATTGACACTCAATTTAGTTTTTGTATAAATCTCATGATGATATTCTTACTAAAATTGAAATTTTTATTAAATATTTGTAAAAATATTTTTAAACAAGTTTTTTTTTAGTTTTATTATTAAACAAAGTTAAATCACAAACTTAATTTCAACAATTAACAATTTTGTCATCATATACAAAGGCATCAAATGTATCATATTATACAAACTTAGTGAAGATTAAAAATCAAATAACTTGTCACACATGTTCAGCAACTAAATTAAGTTCAAAACAAAACCAAAGTTTAATGTTTTGTATAGAATTTAAAGTTAATTTAAAATATTTCTAAAAATATTTAATAAAAACATTAATTTTAGTAAGAATATCACCATAAAATTTATAAAAAAAGTAAATTGAGTGTCAATTTAAGAAGGGACAATATTACTTAATTCTTACAAAAATGGGACTAAATTGAAACTAAAAACAAATATAGCGACCAAATTGAATCATTTTGACACGTGATACAACTGTGAAGTGACACGTGTAAAAAATAAAAATAAAATTAAAAAATAAATTAAAAAAATAGAAATTGACACGTGTTGTCGACTTTAACACCTAAATTGAATCATTTTTAAAAAAATGAGAACCAAATTAAGATATAAAAAAACTTGACCAAAGTGACATTATTTGACAAATAAAATGACCAAAAGAGTAATTTAACCCAATATTTTTAGTTTTAAGTTGGTTATTTCATTTATATATATATATATATATATATATATATATATATATATATATATATATTTTTTTTTTTATCAATTAACCACAAAAAGGATTTTAATATTTATAATTTTCACACATTCATGTACATAAATCATAATGAGATACTAACTTTGATCCATGAGAGATCTAATGAATATGCGTTCTTCAATATCTGTTCTTCTACATCATTTTTTCCAATTTATCTTTTTGTCTTTCTTTATCTTTTCACACTCTCTTTCTTTATGGTTTACTATGAAAGAACCTTATGACTAGAGATATAACTTTAATCCCCTTTCATAAATCAAAGTCCATCAAGTTGGGTTGAACTTTATTTTATCTCTATTTAATTTTATTATAATTTTCCATAATAATCAATAAATTCTTATATTTTATTAAATCACATTTAGGCTCATCATAATATTTCAAATAAGTCACATAAGAGTTAATTCGTTAATTAATTGTAACATCATTTTTATCCCCTTCTTCATCTACCATTCTTCTTTTATCTTTTGATTCATTCACTACTTCACCCAGACAAAAAAAGAATACCTTAAATATGAATGTTGGAGAAACATGCACGAATATTGATTAAAATTCATAACGAGAGAGAATTCAACAATTTGAAGATATTTGTAACTTTGGTTCATGATCTGAGCTAATCATTTGTTAATTTTATTTTACCAATGGATGCATATACTCTTTTAAGCGCTTTAAGTCAGATTGAAAAACATAGAAGTTTTCTGGTCAACTATAAAGGAATTCACGTCGAATTGATGTGAATCATTTAGATATTGAAAATAAAATAGTATCAAACCAAAATTCTCGAAAAACAATGAAAATTAAAATTAGTTATCTTGGATTATAGGTATGTTGATTGATGTTTTAAAATACTATGGTTATACATAATTTGCTTAATGACTGAGAATTTTGTGAAAGTAATTTCTAAATTAATTCCATTCAAAAAATAATAATGCTTACAGATTCCATGATTTCACCAAATAGACGATATTTCACTAAAAAATCATCTCAATTTGAGAGTAACCGAACAATTTCTCAATAACTTTGCTCGATAAATTTTGGATTTTTCCAACAATTATAATAGAAGAAAGAAAATTAAGTCGTTTGAAGAATTTAAGTTGGTTAAATTTGTTGGATATTGATTATATTATTGTTCATTTTTATGATTATTTGAGGTTAATTGCAATATGTTATGATATTGGTATAGATAAGAAATTAATACCACATTCAATTAAAATCAGTTTACATTCTTCTCTCCATGATGTATTATTCAACTCTTTTTTTTCTTTTTACTTAATACTATATTCAAACTCATTCTTAAATTACTTAATAGTCCCTTGTTTGTTAATGTTACATGTACTTATTATGCTATTATTATGAAAGTCAACGGGACAGGTAGAGTATGAGGAGGTACAAGTAGTAGTTTTCTCCTACTTTATTAATTGGATAAATATCTATTCTGTATTCGTTTTCTCGTTTCCATATTCGTGTGAGTATTTATAAAAAAACATTTAATATTTAACAACATATTTTAACCTTACATTCAAATAAAATCAATATATAACATTCAAAAATTTTAAACAAAGTCAAAATAACTCATTTAAATAATAATTAAATGACAATTTACAAAGAAAAATAGATTGTATTTTAAAACCAATTAATACAAAATAACACATTCAAAATCAATATGTTAGTATTTTAATCATGTTTTTTTTAATTTAAATTATAGTATAACGGGTACAGATATCTACACGTACAAATATCCGTACCTAACCCGTTAATATGCGGGTATAAAAAATATCTGTACCCATTATATATCCAAGGATATCTATTTACAATATTCATTTCCTACTCGTTACGGATTTTATACCAAAGATATGAATTGTGTTGACATCCTAGTTATGAGACTTAATAAGATTTCAAATCTTAATGTGAAAAGGTTTATCTTAAACAAATAAGATATTATGATAAATATTACTTTATACGTCTCAACTTAATATTAATCTTTAAAAAATAGTTAAGTTATATTTATTGATGTTATGAATAACATATGGTATTGAGTTATGATAAATTATATATTAACGTTCCTGATTATATTTTTAATCAAATTAACCTTTTCTTGTTTAATAAAAATATTATATTCTTCTCACTAAATTTTTTAATATAATATTTAATAAAAATAGTATGTTACTCTGTAATTTTCAGAAAGTTTTGTATAAATATTTCTGTACAATATTTTTTTTATTAAACAGACATATTAGAATTATAATTTTCAAAAATCATGGTTATTTTTTGTGTTATATATCAACTTTAGAAACAACTAAACAATAATTGAGTTTTCAGACCCAAAAGTAAATAGGAACTTGGAAGAGTTCAAACCCTTATCCAAATATACCTGGACATCATTTGCTTATCTTTTTTGGAAAAGATGAGTGTTAATTACGTATAATTTTAATTTTTATAATATTTTATCTATCGAAATGTTGAAATATTTGTCTATTTTCAAGTAATACTTGTTAATAAATATTGTGTTGAACGAAAATTAGGTGATAATCCTGACATTCGTTTTAAAAAAAATAGAATTATTTCAGATAAATGTTATTTGCCCATTTTTAAATAAATTTTTAAAAAATAAAAGTAGATTGATATTTTGAAAAAATAAAAATAAAACATATATGTTGGCTAAAACTAAACTTCATTATTATATTTATACAAATACAAGCAGAACACAATAATTAATTATTGGAAATAAATCACAGGCTCACAATGCATTGTCAATATCTAAGACATGAAGTTATTTGATTCGTTCTTGAGAATACCAAATAGGAGAAGACAAAAGTTATGCAATTTGATCATAATAACTAATATCATTATCACCATATATGTGAATCTACATGTTTTTCTTTTTTGTTTTTATAGTAGACTCAAAGTTGACGAAACTGTAGTCACAAACAATATAGACAAAATAAGAAAAAAAAAATTGTCACATGAAACTATTTTATTTTTATGGAAATTTCAAAATTTTCATTTGTATACATTTCTATCAACAACTCACTAATATATATATATATATATATATATATATATATATATATATATATATATATATATATATATATATTAATAACAATGAGTATTGTAATTTTATAGCCTAATTTGTGTTAGTACCTGTGTTGTACGTAAACCAAATATCAAGTCTCTTGTTTATTTTCCATCATGAGATCATTTCATTAAATAATTATTAATTTATTAATATTTCTTTGCACACATTTTGTAATAAAATCGCAATCAGTAATTTTACTAACATTTGAGTTTAAATTTATCATTTGCAACTAAAAAAAAGAGCGAGATTCCATATTTATTTTGCTATAGCATGCAAGTGCAACCATATATGTAATATAATTAAAATTTAACGAGAGCTAAATTTTGATAATTAAACTATTAATTTTATGTTTATTATCATATAAGGGTGTCTTATTACATCATTATCAAAACATTTACACCTAATTGACGATATACTTATCTTTAAACATATAATTAGGAGTTTGATTCAAGATATTTGTGTATAAAGCATTTATTAGAAAATATTAATGTATAAATGGATATTCGTATTTTAAATCATTAATTCATAAAAGTCATTTTCAAAGTAGTAGGACTTTTCAAAGTGTTGAGAAAATTATTTTCTGGTTACTATCAAAAGAAAGGGAAGAATGGGTGGTGAGGAAGAGAAATTGACTATATGTGAATGTGACTAATAAAATATGTATATTTATTCTTATACTTTGCAATTATATATTCCAGGTCTTCTCTTGCTCTTCACTCTTAGTCCACACTATTAATTAGGATAAGTCTAAGTTCATAAACATTTCCTAAAACGAAGTAAATAAAATACATTTTTTCATAAATTAAAATATTTTATACGCAATTTAAAAAATAAAAATTTCGAAAATTACATAAAAGAACTTCTATAAATTAATTAACATATCCACAAGTTAATTTTGAATTTATATATAAAAAAATCTAGTCTTTTCCTGTATAAGTATCTATGAATAAACTTTCCCAAACATATTATGTGTGAATAATAGCATGAGATAAAAAAGTTGAAAAAAGTTGTTTAGAATAAGTTCTGCTAATTAATAATGAGATTTTATTAATTTACATATTTTTAAGGCAATAACAATCTCTCCTAAGAAAATATGGTATAATGTTTTTTTTTTTGAAATAATTAAAATGTGCAAATAATATTCGCATAATATTTTTCAATCATTTAAAGAATAATTAATGTGAGAGTAGAAAACAGAAAAAAGATTTTATATCATAATTAATGTAATTTGTTTTTATAAGGTCTCATAACAATTCAATTATTTTTTCAATTAAATTCTTGAACTTGTATTTACTTTTTGTTCAAGTATCTTCTATTTACTCTACGAATAAAAACTAGTGTTAAAGATCTAATTAAAAATAAATATAAATTGAAAATCCAATAAGAAAATAGTTTTACGACTGAATTAAAACTTATCAAATAGTTCAAGACACACATTGACTACAATATAACTTATAAATCACGATAGTAATTTTAACTCTTGAAGATTTATGATAATATTAAGTTAACTTCTGAAAATTAATAAAGCAAAACAATTCTTAAAAAAACTTTGCTATCAATAAACTATATTTTAATAATAACATATAGAAATTTTCTAACATAAAATATGGACCCTTTTTGTGAAAATACGAAAAAATAATTATAAAAATTAAAATATATTTTATGTTTTTAAAACTTTTCTTCTGTATGTTAACATTTAAAAGGAACGGTGACTATTTCTGCTCCATGTAATGTCAAGTTTTACTTTTAAACGCGCATTACATTACTTTGACGATGTCGTTTCGTCCTTCTCACTTTTTCTTCTATTGGGACAAATACGACTTACTCGTTAACTAAAACGACATACGGTGTAATTTAAACGACACTGTAGTCTACTATGATATATCACTCGAGCGTTGCAGTTGCAACCCACACATAGTGAGTGAGTGGTCAAAACTCTCGTTTTCTTCTCCTCCAAGTATTGCCGGAACTTCACTGGAAACTGAAAATTCGCCGGAATGTGGAAATCACCCGTTTTTCTCCATTCATGCTCTCTCCTACATTTTCTTCTTCTTCACTCGGTGCTGCCTCAGGTCTCTGCACAAGGATCCAACGCAACCACTTGGAACACTCTCTCTGGTTCGTCTCTCGTTTCACTCTTTTTTTTTTTCCGCTTCTGCATAATGTTGCTGAGAAAATTAGCAAACAATAATTAAAAACAGAGGAATTGTTCGAATATTTCTGTTAGAGTCAAACAGAGTTACAATCATAATTACTCTCAAATGTCGTAATTAACTTAATTTTGGATCTAGTTAATATAGGTAAAATATATAGGTAAGATACTTAACTTGTTTTTTAGGAATTTTCCTTAATCTTCTTCTAAATTTATGTAATTAACTGTTTCAGCTGTGTATATATTTATCTCACATATAAGGAAAAGAAGAGTGATCTGAGATCAATTATTCACGGTTACCTTAGCTTGATATATGTGGTGTATGAGTCTGAAACCATAATATGAGGATTACAGAAGACTGTATTAATATGTAATCTTCTCTTAGAATATAATTCTTTTCTTTAATATTTTCCTTGTGTGTTTGTTCATCAAATCCAATACTTTATGAATTATTAAATATAAACTTATATGGAAAATCCTACAAATGTATCTTCATGATATTAGATCTTAATGTTTTGTTATATAAATTAGAAAGGCACTGTTAATAGTGTTTGACATGTACTTTGAATGGATTTTTACGGAAAAATTGTGGTGTGTACTTTGTGTATTGAAGCTGACTTGGAGGAGTTGTATGGTGCAGGAAATCCACCGTTGGTCATAGCTCGTGGTGGTTTTTCAGGGATATTTCCTGATTCCAGTGACTTTGCGTATCTTTTTGCTGTAACAGCTAGTTTAAAAAATGTCATTCTATGGTGTGACGTGCAATTAACGAAAGATGCGCAGGGGATCTGCATCCCGGACCTCAAGCTTGAAAATGCCACTGATATTGCTCAAAATGCTAAATATAAAAGTAGCACTTACACAGTTAATGGTGTAACAACCAGTGGCTATTTTTCTGTGGACTACACCTTAAAGGAGCTACGTTCCAACAATGTCTTCCGTAAGTTCTACTCATGTTAATGATGTATTTAATTGCTACACAATATCATGCCTTCATCTCTACATGCATATATAAGATTCTTTTAACTAATTTGCATAGATTAAAAAATTGATTAATTTAGTTGATTATATAAATTTGTTAAGAATACAAACAGTTTAGTGGGTTAGATTAAATAAAATCAACAAAAGTCAGTTGGCTCACTTAGAAGCTGACAAAACTCATAGTGAATTGGTTCATGGACCATGGTACTTATTTATCAATAAAATAAATATCAGATTTAATTGAATTAAATTTTCAAAAATTGAACTTAATTGAATTATAAACAAAAAAAGAGTCTATTTTTTTTTAATTCAAATTGGGATTAAAGGATTAATTAAGCTTATAAAATATAAAAATACGTACAAGTATAGATTATGAAGATATCATCTGTAATTATTTGTTAATCATTCTGTAGTTACAATACTTAATTTTTTAACCACCCTTACTCATAAGGCACGTGTTATGGTTAAAGAAATTTTACTATGATACACTATAACACCGTCTTAGTAAGTGTTAAGTTATGATTAACTTAATTTCAGAGTATATATATATATATATATATATATATATATATATATTTTTTTTTATCAAAAAAAAATAAATATATATATATAGTAAGAGACAGATAGGGTGTTCTAACCCTTTTAAAAAAATAAGATAGCCCATAAGGTTAGAGTAATAAAATGAGATTTGTGCTTCCATTATATATTATAATTTGTCTTTATATCTAGTTGATTTGAATATTCTAAATTATTAAAGAAATCTTCTAAAAAACGATAAATACATTTCTCAAAAAAATTTCTACAAGAGATCGAATGTAATAACCAAATACAGCCCTGGAAGGTTTTACCTCTGGAATAGAAGAGGGCATGCACATGATCACTGTCTTCAATAATTATTACGTTCTTATTTTGGTAATTTAGTGGCAACTTATACAATCAAGAAATTATCATTTTTTAGGCCTTCACTTTATATACATATTTGCTTATTACAATGAGTATGGGACATGGATTATGATGATAATAGCTAATCTTTTGATAGATTTATGCCACAATCTCTTTCTGAATCTAGGCAGGTCATCGATTTTGCAGCATATGTAAATTTTACATTAATGATTAGTAATTATCTGTCACACACACACCCACCCACCCACCGACACACACACACACACACACACACACACACATATATATATATATATATATATATATATATATATATATATATATATATTTATTTATGTCTATTTTTTTTTTTA
>Ga0214545_1011433_pt1 | contig 12240 bp, 5 predicted proteins | sample CNSS4metaG_FD_160064 | JGI IMG/M metagenome (GOLD analysis project Ga0214545, IMG submission 160064) | Root nodule microbial communities from cowpea collected in UCLA plant growth center, Los Angeles, California, USA - CNSS4 | ecosystem: Host-associated > Plants > Roots > Nodule | place: USA... | reverse complement strand
CAAGATATGTAATATATCTAACAATATATATATATATATATATATATATATGTGTGTGTGTGTGTGTGTGTGTGTGTGTGTATGTATATATGTTAATGTTGTTAGCTCACCCTATCTGCTTGTCTTTGGCAATGATCGTATATGCGGTATACGTGAGCAGATGATGTCAAAGGTGGATCTGGTGATGCGTAGAGTCGAAGTGGGACTAGTCTCGAGAGAAGCTTTTATCAGAACTTTTATATTTTTATGATTTTATATAAATTGTAATCATTTATATTATTCGACTTTTAATAATTATAAAAGTGTTTATAATTATGGATTTTGGATTATTGTTGTTGTAATAAAAGTTTTGAATTTTCCACGTTTTTGGGAAAAGTATTTCATTAAATGAAGTTGATTATTTATATCTTTATTTTTATTATTTAAATCTGTAATATCCGGTCGAGATGTTACACTTTTTCCATGAAACATTACAAAAAATATTGATTTTAGCAGGGGGTTTATTAACAAAAGTTATAATAACCTCCGGTAAGAAATACGCGTATTGAGGGTTTCTCAAACCTTAGACAAGTCTCTACGATTTTTTAATAAATTGTATTCAAGTTTCAAATTTTAATTCCCCGCCCCCTCCCCCACCATTTTCTATTTTTCCCTTTTTTCTCATTTTTTGTAAACTCATTATCATCGTGTGTTCGCTTACCCCATCTTCATCTCTTTTTATATCTTCATCTCCGAATGGCAAGAAAATATTTTTAAAATCCATTTCTCTTGTCCATTTTCTTCTGGTAGGTCTTCCAAGTGATACTCGTTTTTCCTTCATTCTTGACTTTTTAACATTGTTTTTCACTTTCCTAATTTCCAACACCTTAGATCAATGGTTTTCAAACCCTTATTTGTCTCTTTCAACATATTTGTTATTATGTTTTTGTTCTAGAATTGTGTTGCCTCTAGTCTCTGCTTAACGATGGGGTTTGAAACCCTTGGGAAATAATGGGGGTTTGAAACTGTTGGGAAGTACTAGGGGTTTGAAATTGTTGGGAAGTAACATGGATTATAAAATCACATGAAACTTCTACTTTTCCATGGGTTACTAAAAATCATCGTTAATCTATTAACGATGTTGGTTTTATAAGAGGAAAGTAAAATCAACGATACATACTTAGTAGTGATTAAAACCATTAGAAATGTCAAATATAACCCTAGCTAAAAATAATTTTTCTTGTGCTAAAATACTTGGGAACAACTAAAAAGATTCTTGGCATAAGTATCTCACGTGATATAAGAGAAAATGAGATTTGGATGTTACAAGAGCACTACATCAAGAATGTGTTGTAGAGATTCTATATGAAAAATGCTAAAGTTGTGAGCAATCCTTTTGTTATTCACTTAAAGTGAGTGTTAAATAAAGTCCTTCAAATGAAGTTGAGAAAACATATATGAGCAAATTTCCATACGCATTTGTGGTGGGCAATTTGATGTATGCAATGATATGTATAAGACCAAATATTGCATATGTTGTAGGTACATGTAGTGTATTTATGTCAAATCTAGGTAAAGAGCATTAAATTGTGAAATTGATTTTGATGTATCTTCGTGGTACTAGTGATTTAAGGCTTTGTTTTGGAGGTGATAAACCTATTTTGACAAATTACTTAGATTCATGTATGGTCGGATACATTGATTCCAGAAAGTCTACTTCAGACTATTTGATTAAGATTGTAAGAGGAGTTGTGGCCTGGCAATTAAGATTGCAAAAGTATAGCATTCTCCACTATAGAAGCAAAGTTTACTCCCTTTACAGAAGCATGCAAGGAGTTGTTATGGTTGAAGGAATTCTTGCAGGAGCTTGGTAAGTCAAAGTGCGGATAGTCAAAGTGTTATCCATCTTGGTAAGAATCAACTTTTCATTATAGGTTCATACATATTGATGTGAGGTATCATTGAATATGCGATGTTTTTTATGTTAAGTTGTCGAATTTGGATAAGTTTATACATATCACAATGGTGCTAATATGATGACTAAGACACTGTCAATGTAGAAGTTTGAAGCTTGTTGTGAGATCGTTATTAGTAGTCACCTCTACATAGTTATGAGGGGGGAAATGTGTTTGGTTGGACTCCCAACTATGTGTCTAAAAAGTCCAACCTAGTCAAGCCCATTTTGTCTCACTTAAATTAAGTGGAGAGGGGACTTTTAGGCAAAGTGAGAGTGTTGTTTTCAAAGCCTTAGGAAAAGAGAAAAGAGAGAACAATTATTGGCATATTCACTGAGTCTCTTTATTAAAATTACGATTCTCACTCTGTTCATCATTGGATCAGGTTGAAATTTTGACAAATGGTTTACAACTATGGTTAGTCATTTTGACCATTGGGGCTATCAATTAGATGTTTGTGGTTAGAGAAATATGTCTCGCATTATTGCTTTATTTTAGACTTCTCTATATTTGTTCTTTATATTTGAGAGCATTATTACTTTGATGTTGATTCTTTAGGGTTTTGGTTCGATACTTGTTTTAATACATTTTTTGTGAACCAAATCACTCAACGCGGATTATTTTTAAATAAGACTAGCCAACAATTGTTCTTAATCTAAATTAGACTATTTTGTAATTCATGGTTTCACAATTAACACAAAATTGATGTGCAAACCAATATACTTTGGATCAATTTAATGAATATGTGTATTTCATTGTTTTGTCTTTTTATGTGAATATCAATTAGAGATTCATTCATTTCTTTTCAATAATTGTACTTTTGCGTTTTTAGATAAACGTACAATGGTGGGAATAAAGATAAAATGTTGTGAACAAAGAAGATGAAGAAGAATGGTGAAGGTGAAATTTGATTAAAGTGGAAATGATTGAGAAACTAGAAACCTAGAATGCAAGAAATGGAAATGTCGGAAAATAAATTACCAAGATTGAATAAGAACTTGTAAAAGAAATTTACAAAAGTGGTGACCCAAATTGCAATAAACATCATCACTATATTAGACATTATCTTATTGGCGCCATTATCAAAATATTTGTGTTGCAAATGCAGTTTGTCACCCCTTTTTTAAACATAAACAACTTATTTATATTTTTCCCACCCTTCTTTGGCAGTTAAGTCAAAGATAATGATATTTTAACCCATTTTTTTGAGTCACTTTTAACCCACCACTTCGATCACCCTTCAATTATGTACTTTGATTTTAGTGGTGTGATGTGATAATCTAAGGGTGATTGAAGTGGTAGGTTAGAAATGGGTCAAAAAAAGTGGGTCAAAATATCATTATTCGATCATTATCCTTAAACCAATATAAAATAAAAGAAAATTACATAATTTGGAATAATTGTTCAAAAACTATTCACTTTGTACCAATTATGCCTGCTAAGCCATGTTTTGTAGAAGTTACCATATGTCTCAACTTTCCTTTCGATTGCATAATCTAATTTTTCAATTTTGTCTAGGGAACATCTTTCTTGATATATTTTTTTTAGTTCTCAACCATTCTCCAATTTCCACTCATATGCTAACTTTATTTCAATTTTTTTTAGTCATCTTTCTTTAATCTTGTCCTCAATCTCTTCATCTTTTGATGTATTTATGTCAATATCCCTCTTCGATCTCTTGATTTTAATATCTTCAACAAATGTATTGACCGGTTATGAACACTTATTTGTGTTTTTTTAATTTGAATATCTTATACTCTTATTTGATCATAGGAAAACTTGATTAAATTACTTGTGTCATGAGTTTTTTTTTCTCACATTGAAAAAGTTTCTTCACATTAAAGGTATTCGTATTCTCTTAACAACAATAAAAGAAAATACTAAAATATGAAGCGAAAAACTTAATAGAAGAAAGTGCAGAGAGTAACTATCAGAATAAATATTTAAATGAAACTCTAAAAGAATAGGTAACAGGAATAATGAAATTTTAAGATTTTATTACCATATCAATTTTTTTAACGCTCTCATCACACCGCACATAATAATCCTACTTAGGGTTTCTATCTATAAACTTTCCAAGTCCAGGTTTTCAGTAAGTCATTTAGTGTAACTTTTTTACTAAACTTTAAAAATGCATTAATATAATTATATTAATAAATTTTTTTATGTATTTTAAAACATTTAAATCAGTATATTTTAACCGTAACAATAATAAAAATTCAATAGAAAATTTTAATTCAAATTATTTTTAAAGTTCTTTTCTAAAATTTTAAGAATAAACATATGCATTTTGGATGAGAAAAATAGAAGACCAAGTTCAATTTTTTTTAATCTTTCTAATTTCTTTAATAGTCCAACTTTACGTTCTCTTTAATTATAAAATTTATTTTATTATTTAAGTTCAACCAAATCATTTAATTGTGTTAAATAAGCAATATATGTATGTTAAATTTATTTTACATAAAAAAATTTACATACTAACAAAATTAATTTTCTTAAGGATGAATTATTTATAAAACATTAGAAGTGAAATCCAATATATTTCAGAAACAAATGTAATTGTATTTATTATTATGGCTTAATTGCTCGGAACATATTCCGTTTGGTTCCAAAAATTCAAAATGGTATCCACTTTTAAATTTGTTTCAATTTAGTACCAAATTTGAAATTGTGTATTAATGTAGTACATTCCGTTAATTTTTAATTTTTTTAATTTATTATTTTTTTAATTTTTTTAATTTTTTAATTTTTTTAAAAAATTGTCATGTGTCAAATCCTTGGTGTGACACGTGGCAAGGTATCACCACGAGGCAAGGTACCTGCCAAGTGTCATTATCTTGATTTCAATTTAGTCCTCATATATTATCTATTTGTTTCAATTTAGTACCTATATATGTTTATTTGTTTCAATTTAGTCCCCGCTTTATTTGTTTTAGTTTTGTCCGAATATTTTTTTACAAAATAAAGAAATATTGTGTCTCCCTTAAGATTAAATTCATTATTTATATAAATATTATATTTATATTTGTTATTGAAAATGCCTTATAAAATTAAGTATTGAAATTTATATTAAAGTTTAGTGATAAAAGTCATGAATAACAAATTTACCAAAATTTTGTTATTCATGAGTATAACAAATATCAATCTAACAAAACATAAATCTGTTATTCATGACCATTAACTTTAATATAAATTTCAATATTTAATTTTATAAGTTATTTTTAGTAACAAATATCAATATAACATTTATATAAATAATAAATTTTATCTTAAAAGAGAGACAATATTTTTCTATTTTGAAAAAAAAAATATTGAATAAAATTCAAACAAATAAAGCTGAGGACGAAATTGAAACAAATAAACATATATGAGTATTAAATTGAAACAAATAGATTGGAGATTAAATTGAAATCAAGACAATGACACTTGTTAAATACCTTGTTATGACGTGTCACTAATAAAATCACATGTCACTTCAAAAATTTGACACATGACCATTTTTTTTAAATTAAAAAAGTTAAAAAAAATAATTAAAATAATTAAAAAAACTAGAAATTGACACGTGACACATCGTTTACCATGTTTGAAAAAAATTAATATTATGTATTACTATGCATAATTTCGAATTTGAATATTAAATTAAAACAAACTTAAAGTAATTACCATTCTAAAATAAATTTTGGAACCGTGGGTGTATATATATATAGGTAAGAAAAATGTGTAAGATTAAGATATTTGCATTTTATCTTGTTGAGCAATGGAGGGAGTGTTGCTTCCTGTGTGTCCTTCACCTTCTTCCTCTGCAACTCTTAAACCCAAAATCTCCGTTCCCCAACGCTCTTCTTTTCCTTCGTCACTACCAACGCACTGTTCCTTCCCTCAAAACGCAGCGTTTTCCCTTCGTAACACTCTCCGGAGTTCCTCCTCCGCACTCGCCCAACACGAAGCTCCGGTTCTGGGAAAACCCGACAACAACTCCCTACCTGCTCTGCCCAAAATCGACAAGACTGGGCGCTTCTGCAGCCCCAGAGCCGCCAGAGAACTCGCACTGTAAAACCTGAACCGAAACCCTTCCTTACTTCCTTCCATTCAACTTACTAATTTGTCAGTTACATTTTCTCTGTACTCTTTGTTTTATGATGTGAATCTTTCGTGCAGCTCCATAATTTATGCCGCGTGTTTGGAGGGGATGGACCCGGTTCGGCTTTTCGAGAAACGGATGAATGCGCGGCGAGGTAACGGTTCAACTTTGGTGATAGGGTCTGCTGGGATAATAACCTTATCAATAAATACTTTTATGATATGAAGATAAGAAACAAAATTGAGATAATAGGGTGTTAAATTGGATTTGTGTTTACTGTTTATTATTTTTTATTCACAAAGTTGCAATTTTATTTGAAATCTGTTTGTTGTTTTCAGAATTTTGAGTAGAAAACACTCAGCATTATTTTTGTTTTCTTTGCCGTTGAAATCTTCGAAAAACATATTTTTTATTACTGTTATAATGTCTGTGAATCTGGCTTATAGCCTTTAGTTGAAAAACAAGGTGTCAATTTTATAACTAAAAAGTGAAATAAGTAAATGAAAACACAAAACGAAGGTACAGTGTACGCATGTTTCTCCATGTATGAGTTAAAAAACAAAATTTGGTGAAGTTAACGTGAGAAGTAGTTTATAAAGAAACTAATTTTAACTTCTGGTTATAAATAAGTTAATTAATTAACTAATTTTAACTTATGAAGAAATTTATTATATTCTTTCGTTTTCCATTTTTTTTTCTGGAAGTGCTTAACAGAAAAGTTTATCCAAACATGTTCTATAATGTGGTTCATTAAGGTTTTTGTTGTCGATTGTTTCGAATTGGGTGCATTTGATTTGTCGTTTCAGAGGCCGGATATGAATTTGACAAGAAAAAGTTGTTGGAGTATAATCATATGAGTTTTGGAGGGCCACCTGTTACTGTTGAATCGGATGAAGAAGCAAATGAGCTTCTGCGGCACATTGAAGAAGAGTCTGCCATTGGTAATAAAAAACCATAGATCGAGAATGTCTTTCTTTCTTTTATATAAAATAAGTTGGTGAAAAATGCTTGAATAGAATGTTCAATGTATATATATATATATATATATATATATATATTCCTTGCTTTTCTTTTACTTGAACGTTTGCAAGTTACAACATTAAAAAATAAAAAATAAAGCCAACCAGATTTGCTACTGCTTCATGATGTTGTTGTATGTACATGTCTTTCATAATTTATAACTTTCGAGCTTTGAAAGCCGAGTAGTCTTTTTTCACATTTTTTATTTGTTGTCTCATCTGCACACCTGTGTGACTTACAAATATGATTGGTCAATTTAATTTGCTGGTAAAAAATTGCAGTTTTAACAGTTGTTGGAGATGAAAGTCAACTATTTATTTATTTTGTTCTCTTGCTGCCAAGATTGAAAGTAAGCTTATTTAGAAAACCTTGTTGACTTTTCATGGTAATTTAAGCTTAAGAGTTGTAGCATTTGCATATCAGTGAAACTTAAGAATACTCCATAGAACATTTTAGTTTAGTAGTCATTAGGCTGGAATATAAAAAGTTTTACTTTGGTTGTCACTGCAGTAAGGTTTTGCGTCCTGGGGTATTGTAAGTTAGCTTTGAAGGGCGACTTCTTTATTGGTGTTGGACAAGAGTTTATGTTGTGATTATATTGTAAAGCAATTTTACAAGTCACATTATGGACAGAAGTCTATGTTATGGTATTATATCTTAAGCATTTAAATGTGGTACAGCCTTCCTTATTGTGTTACATTCTTGCATATGACAGAAGTCTGTGTGTTGTCAGTGACAACACAATGTCGCACATATGCCCAGAGAAAGGTTTAATGTGCTGTAAAGTATTTGTTATTATCTATGCAGTTTTCTGTTGTTGCTTTCATCTCTAATTTGTACTAATATGTTATGTTGTGCATGGCAGAGGCTGAAGTCCTTACAGCTCCACCAAGGCTGGTATATAACAACCTGATTTTGAGGTACACGTAGACCCTTTACAGCTCCTCCAAAGCATACTTTAAATATAAGCTTGTCATTTCGTCTCCCTACCCTCCGACCCCTCCAAACACGCACTGCAAAACTAAGTCTTTTATGTTCGTTAAGGTTTGTTAGCAATGCTAATAATGTTACAACTCCCTATCCTCAGATTCACTAGGAAACTATTGGTTGCAGTCAGGGATACGTGGGACAATCATGTCCTGGTTATTAACAAGATCGTCCCTGAAAATTGGAAGGTATGATAGTTGATAAATATTGCAGCTTTTGTTCTCTATTTATTATCTTGCCGCTGCAAATTCACCAATCATGGACATAATTTCTTGATATGATTGGATAACTTCTATGTTACTAATGCTGCCAATCCTGATCAATTATTTGTTACACGAAGTTGAACCTCCCTGGAAAAAGGGGCAAATAGATAAGGTCGGGTGAAACAATGCAATAGTTTACAGTTTTGAATTGTATATAAAGGCAGAATGAGAAGAAAAAAAATCTCATGCAAAAATGGTTGGTTATCTTGCCCCAGCTATATTTGTCATCCATAGGAACAATGCAATAATATAATATACAATTTCATATTAGAAGGCAGAATGACAAGAAAAAAGTCTCCCACATAGATATGAAGACATTCATGAGACTTCGCATAGTAGCTTGATCTTTTGTTATAGTTTGATCTTGATTGGGGAAGTTACTGTTTCAACACCTGGAGTTTATTTATGGTAGATGGCATATCATTCCCCTTCTTCATTTAATATACAAAACATGAAACATCTACTATTGAAAGGCAAGCATGCTTATTTTCCTTGGACCCTAGATTATCATCATTTTAATTGGACCACTTAGTTTATTTGCTCATAATTTCAAAATGCTTCTCACTGGTACAACATATTTGTTGTGCTATTTACTGTGAATTTAGAAAGCCTTGCAATTCCACATCACCAGTTATACTACTGTTACAAAGTTTCTTCTGCCTAAAACTATCTCCGTCTGCCACTATGATGTTTATGTTAGAATAGATGAGTTCGAATTTTTATTGGTTTGATAATGTTTTGATGAATTGTATGTATTGTATCTACTTCTTGAAGTTATATATAAATCCAACTTAGCTTCTCTTTCAATTTGTATCCCTGTTGTGGTATGCTTTTAGCTACTTATTTCAGTTTTATTCCTTGCATATTGTGCTAAATTTTAAAGATCCTTTTGTTTGCTAATGCTCATAGTAGTTTGCATCTTTCTGTTGATGCATTTCAGAACGAACCAGCAGGAAAAATTTTAGAGCTTTGTATTCTTCACTTGGCCATGTCCGAAATGGCAGTGCTAGAAACAAGACACCAAATCGTCATTAATGAGGTATATCTCATGTTCATGGAATGAGAAACCAAACACTACTTAACCTTATATCATGTCTTATTATCTTTGCCCATATAAAAAGTTTAACTCAATTTATATATTTGTTTTGAAGGCTGTTGATCTTGCTAAACGGTTTTGTGATGGAGCAGCCCCTCGCATTGTTAATGGCTGTCTCCGTACATTTTTCCGAGAACTGGAGCTTCAGGAATCAAATAACCGAGTTTAGTTGTCTTTGGCTTGTGGAAAAGGTTTACGTGCATTTCAGGAATATCAAGTTTCGTAGCTTGCATATAGAACGCTACCCCAAGTCTGAAACATTGAAATAGTTATAGTGTATATGCTATTTTTATTTACGTTAGCACGTGAGATTTGTAATAAATTTTTGACTAAAATGTTATTCTTGTTACTTAATAGTTTTGCTTTGCTGTATTACGTGTTCAAATTTTTTATTTGGTTATGTTTGAAGTAATACTCAATTTAGTCATTTTGTTACCAATAATGGACGTTAATATATTTTTGTGAAATTTAATTAATATTTAAGCTTTTGTTTTTTGTATGAGAAGTTGGTGTTTGTTTTGTAAAATAAGAATATAAAACCCCCCAAATTTGACTGAAGTATTACTTACTGAAAAAAAAAGAAAAAAGACTTTACACGGTTTAGAGGGGGAACAAGTGTTTTAAAAACTTTTTAATTGATTTAATTTCATTTATATTCAAAAGAATGTGTAAGGCCTACTAATTTCATTTATTTTAAGGGTTGTTCCAATCTAATGGGCCTAAGGGCTGGTCCATAGGGTGTATAAGGTCTCTAAAACAATCAAATCCCTTATTCTTGCAAAATAGCTAGTAGCTTACTCTCTTTTTTCCTTCTCAGAGGTCTGTTAGGGTTTTGAAGTTCAATCAGGTTCAAGTTTGGCTTGGCCTCTTTTCTGCTCATGTAAGTGGTTCGCCAACCCATACTCTTCCTTTCTGGTTTGGTTCTTCGTGTTTTCTGATAGGGTTTTGTGTAGTAATCTCGTGCCTTATATATATTAGGCTTTTCAGCTCCTAAATCTGCTCCGGGAGCTCTTGTACTCATTCGCTTCAGTGTCGGAGTTGTTTGGCTAGCCCCTTTCCAGGTAAGGGGAACTAGGGTTCCTTGTATTTTATAATCGGTGGCTTATTTTTGAGCTAGTGGTCAGAGTAGTAGGAGGCCCTAAACTCATTAAGGGCTAACCTTGTGTGTGGGGGTGAGACGTTGTAACAATTAATTCAGTAGAGCAGGAAAGTCCACCACAAGTGCAAGCATCCGCTGAATCCGACTAATTATATGTATTCGAATGAGTCGAGTATGAGTCTTAGTGTATTGGTTGCAAGTCATAACATGATTGGATGATGTGTATATATTTGACTGTGAAAGTGTAGATAATTGTATGATAAATTCTTTTTCGCTCTAGTTTACCCTTTTGTTTGTTGTATGTCTTGCTTGTGTGGTTCTCTTTTCTTGCGATGATCATCAATTTATTTATGTGAGCAGATGCGAGAAATCCTCGTGGCCAACAAGGTGATAGAGGTTCCGCTGCTTAGTCATTTGGACTTGGACTCTACTCATTATGTCTTTTGTTAGGGTTGTGGCCCATGTATTATTACATTATTAGTACTGTATTTTGGATACTTTAGACTTTCTACCTCGTTTGGTACCGGCATCGTGGTATGCCTCAATTATTGTCCTATAAGTACTTTGGATATCTGTAGGAGTGATGTTATACTCTATTGATCTTGCTTCTTATATTATACTGTGTGACATTTCCTTTAATTAGCTTTATTAATTAAATGGGGTGTTACATTTATGGTATGCAGCAACAGCGTCGCTTGGGCAGCAACAGCTGGTGATGCAGCAAATGGAGACCGCTAGGGTAGTTGCTGAGGATGCCCACAGACAGCATATGGAAGCCCTCCACCAGCTAGAGGAGAACAGAACGGTTGCACCTACCTTTGGTCCTGAGCCACGACCTACAATCAGGGAGTGGAGCCTAGAGGACTTTCTGAAGCACCACCTGGTGATGTTTGGAGGTAAGACAAGTCCTGACGTCGCAGACCAATGGCTAAAGGACATGGATAGGATTTTTTATGCAAAGATGTGCCCCACGGAGAACAGGTTGGCCTTCACAGTATACATGCTCACCGGAGAAGTTGAGCATTGGTGGATCAGCATGAAATCCATCATGGAGGAGAGAGGAGAACCAGTCACATGGGAGGCCTTCAGGGGGAAGTTTCTTTCTGAATACTTTCCTGATAGTGTCAGGTACATGAAGGAGGTGGAATTCCTCTAGTTGACCCAGGGAGGGAAGTCTGTAACTGAGTATGCTGAGAAGTTCAAGCACCTCAACCCTTCTACACCTTGCCGCTCGATGAAGAATGGAGATGCCACAAGTTTGAGAATAGCCTCAGGGGTGATATCCGCTTGATGGTAGCCCCATTATCCATAAAGGATTTTGCTGCATTGGTGGAGAAGGTCAGGGTGATGGAGAAGATGAAGAACGAGGTAGAAGGTCAGCGCTCACATCACTAGAGGATTAGGGGACCATTTAGGTCCAAACCGAGGCCTGAGGAGAGGAGGAAACCTTATGGCAGACCACATCACCAGTCTCAGGGGCCTGGGAACTTCCTTACACAATAGGGCAAAGTTCAGTGCTTCCATTGTGGAGGCCCTCTAATGACTGCGCATTTTTGCCCTCATTTAATGTTTAATTCTGGGTATTTAATTGAATTTGTGTGCTTAAAGATTGATTTAATTGGGATTTCCTATTATTGGGTTTATTGAGCATGAGATACAAAAACATGTTAAAAATAGCTTTTTAGTTGCATAAATGTTCTTTGGATATTTTGAGGTGTGTTAGTGCAGCTGCAGCTAAGTTGAGCTCATGGAGGTGTGGA
>Ga0214545_1011430_pt1 | contig 12243 bp, 9 predicted proteins | sample CNSS4metaG_FD_160064 | JGI IMG/M metagenome (GOLD analysis project Ga0214545, IMG submission 160064) | Root nodule microbial communities from cowpea collected in UCLA plant growth center, Los Angeles, California, USA - CNSS4 | ecosystem: Host-associated > Plants > Roots > Nodule | place: USA... | reverse complement strand
GACGCAATCGCTCAGTGTAGCTCGCGAGCGCGTCAAGATTGCCGGTTTCGAGCGCAACGGGAAGGGCGGCGAGCCCAAATGCGTTCGACTGTGACACCCAATGGCCGCTGCGGTCCGCGGCATCGATGGCGTCCTTGGCGAGCCTCGCCGCATAGTCCGCTTGCCCTTGCATCCACGCGACGAAGGGCAGATTGAAGCGGACGGTGATGAACCGATAGACTTCGTTCGCATCCTTGCGCGAACGCCCTTCGGCCAGCGAGTAGGTCGCTGCAAGACGGTCGAGAACAGGGCGGCTCCTGCTCAATTCGCCGGCAAAAGCGCGAGCCCAGGCCAGCGCGCGATCGGCTTCGGACGTCGCCGTCAGATCGCGATCGCGGTCGGCGAGCTCAGTGGCCTCTTCAAGATAAGATATGGCGCGCTCGACCTGGCCGATCTGCAGCAGGTAGAAGCCGAACCCGACCAGCGCCCGCTGCTGATATTCGATGTTGCCGGCCCGCTTTGCAAAGAGGATGGCATCGAGCCAGGCAATCTCGTTCTCATTCGACATCTTGCGGGCGTAGAAGAGGCTCCACCCAAGGGCGCAGGCGAGTTTTGTCTTCGACAGATCGTCGCACGGGACGGTCTTGGCCAATGCGAGCGCGTCCGCATACCGCGCCTGCGCTTCCGACAGGATCGACGTCTCCGACCACAAGGTGATCGCCGCAACCGTGAGCCTGATCCCGAGTACGGCATCGCCGTGCTCGCCGAACGCCCATGAAAGAGCGGCGCGCAAGTCGGCGATGCGGCCAAGGTAACGCTGGGTCCAATCGGCCGGCTCGCGCCAGTTCCACTCCTCCTCGGACTGCTCGAACAGCGTGAGGACACGTTGCGCATGACGGCGCAGCGCCTGGTCGCAGGCAGGATCGGCCCGGCGCCGCTCGCTCGCATAGCGGCGTGTGCTGTCGAGCAGGCGATAGCGCAGGCTCGCGCCATGTGCCTGCGCGCTCAGGAGCGATTTGGCAACGAGACTGCCGAGGCCGGTGACGACGTCGACCGGCGTGAGCCCTGCCGCTTCGGCGACGAAGACCGCGTCCTCGACCTCGAATGCGTCGCTGAACACCGAGAGCAGGCCGAACAGTCTGGCTTCCCGCTGCGACAGCAGTCTGAAGCTCCAGTCGATCGTCGCCATCAGCGTTTCATGACGCGGCGGCGCGCCATCGGCGGCGGGGGCACGAAAACCCAAATTCTGGTCGAGCAACTCCACCAATTGGTGAGGATTGAACCTGCCGATCTGGGCTGCCGCCAATTCGATGGCCAGCGGGAGGCCGTCGAGCGAGTGGCAGATTGCGGCAACGGCCTCGCAATCATCATCGACGAATTGGTAGTCCGCCCATTCGGCGGCGCGGCTGACGAACAATTGCACTGCCGGAAACCTGACGGCTTGATCTGGGGTCAGGGCGTGGCCGGGTTTGGGTGAGACCAGGGAGCCGAGCCGGACGACGTGCTCGGTGGCGGTGCCGAGCGGTTCGCGGCTCGTCGCAAGCAGCTTGGACGGCGATGCCTCCGCCATGAACCTGCCGGCGAAGATCGTTGCGGCTGGCAGGACGTGCTCGCAATTGTCCAGAATGACCAGCATCTGCCGCGGTTTCAGATAGTCGATGGCCGCAGCCAGGCTGTTGTCCGGATTGCCCCTGATGCCCAATGCCGTCACCAGTGCGGCGCCGAACAGCGTCGGGTCGGAGATCGTTGCGAGATCGACGAAGCACACGCCGTCGCGGCACTGTGGCGCAAACGCCTGGGCTACAGCCAAGGCAACCGTCGTCTTGCCGATTCCTCCGGCGCCCGCCAGGGTCACGTGCCTGTTGCCGGTCAACAGACCGGTAATTTCGTCGATTTCCGCTTCACGACCAACGATGCCGCGCAGCAATGGCGGACTAGACGAGGGAAGCGGTTCGGCGAGCGCAAGATCGTCCTCGACCTCGCCGATGCTGATCTGCACCTCGGCGATGAACTTGTATCCGCGTCGCGCCACGGTCGCGATGTAGACGGGCTCGATCTGGGTATCTCCCAGCGAACGCCGCAAGCTCCACATGTTGACCTTGAGATTGCTGTCGTGGAGGAAGGTGCCGGGCCAGGCGGCCGCCATCAGGTCGTTCTTGCTGACCAGCTCGCCGCAGCGCTGCACCAGCAGCTGCAAAAGCTCGAATGCGCGTCCGCCCAGCTTGACGGGGCGCCCTTTGAGAAGGAGCAACTGGCGGCTGGGTATCAGTCGAAAGGAGCCGAAGCTGTAGGTTAGCTCCCGGCGGCCTGTGCCCCGTTGTCGTGTCTCCGTGGCAGCCCGCATTGATCATTGCCAATCGATCGAATAGATCGACTGGTATTATCATGCACTGCAATATTTTTGAAGGGAACCCTTCCGGGTCGTACGATTTGCCGCAGGACAATTGACACACGCGCGCGCCGGACGGCTCGGCTATTTTTTGGGCTTGCCAAGAACGGCCATGCGCATGACTTCGACGCCGCCGTCGGCAAGTTCCGGAAGCTTGGCGAACCAATCCTTCACATAAGGCATCGCGTTGTGTGCGTCGAAATCGGCCTGGCTGGCGAACACTTCGTAGAAGATGAAGTGGCCCGGCTTGGCGCGGTCTTCCTGAAGGAAATAGATCAGGTTCTTGGGATCGCCGCGGACCAAGTCGATCAGCGGCAAGGTGGCGGCACGCAGCATGTCTTCCTTTCCAGGCTTGGCGCGCACCTGGGCCACCACGGAATATGCCCCCTCCGGGATCTCCCCATAGTGCATGCGCGGCGCCTCCTGAGCCATGGCCGGAAGCGTCGCCGGCGCCACGGAGGCGATCAGCAGGGCGGCAAGCGAGTTGCGGACGAGAGTTTGCATGGTGAAGTCCTCGACATGTGATTGGATCGCAGAGTGACCAGCCAGGACACCTGACAGCCGCCCCGCACGAGAATCTAGCGCAGGATCTTCTGTTGCCGTTTTGCCAAGGCCTCGCTGAAGCGCTTCTTGACCGGACCGAGCGCCTTGACGAATTCGAGCTGCTCGCCTTCGGGTCCTTTGCAATAGATCAACTCCCAGCCGTTCGAGGGTTCGGCGGTCACCCGGTTCGTGTTGGTGCTGCGGGGCGCGGCCTTGCGATCCGCTTCCGTCATGACGCGGATGGTGCGGTTCGCCCTCACCTGCGTCATGCCGCGGCGCGTCGATTCCGCTTCGAGATCCGCAATGAACTTGTTGAAGTCGACATCGTCGCGAACATAGAAACAGATGTGCATCATGCGCGGAAAGGCCGGGCTCATGTGCTCCAGCGGTTCGGCGAAACTCTTGGCGCTGCCCATGGGCTGATCAGCCTCGCGATATTGCAGCAGCTCCAGCACCATGTTGTCGAACTGGATGAACCGGACATCGAGCCGCTGTGCCCCGCTTCGCAAGTCGGGCACGCCAATTGTTCGCGGATTGATCCCGCGTGCGTTCGCCTCGATCTCCTGGTCGGCCAGCAGCGTATTCTGCACCCCGTCCCCCTGGAAGTCGCCGTGCCGGAACACCTCGGTGCCGCCAAGCACCTCCGTGTAGAACTGGTACGCCCGCTCCATGTTCTGGACCGTCAGCCCGAAATGCTGGACGCCCTGGAGCCGCGCCCCGAGCGGCGCCTCGTCGCGCTCGCCATCCTGTGTCGCGGCCCGCGCGTCGATGGCCGTGCCGGCGACGAGGCCCGTGACGACGGCGGCGCCGGCGGTCTGAAGCAGGGCGCGGCGGTCCATGCCGGTGGGGTTGTTGGTTTCATCTGTCATGTTGCTCTCCTTGGTCATTGGGTGGATTGGTCAATCGGCGGCGGGAAGCGGAGCTGCGGGGCTGACCAGCCCATCGGAGCGGAGCTCGCGCCAGAAGTCCGCCGGGATGCCCTGATCGAGCGCAGCGCGATCCTCGGCGATGCGCCCCGGGCGGCTCGCACCGGGAATGACGGCGGCAACCACGGGATTGGCAAGCGCGAACTGCAGGCCGGCCGCTTTCATGCTGATCCGATAGCGGTCGGCGATCGCCTTGATCCGCGCCACCTTCTTGAGGATTTCGAGCGGCGCCGGCGCATATTCGAAGTTCGGGCCGCCGACGAGCGCGCCGGAACTGTAGGGGCCGCCGACGACAATCGCGAGCTCGTGCTCGGCGACCACCGGCATCACCCGCTGCAGCGCCCTTGCGTGGTCGAGCAGCGTGTATCGGCCCGCGAGCAGGAAGCCGTCGGGGCGCGGCTCTTCGAGCGCGAGCAGCAGCTCGATCGGCTCGACCCGGTTGACACCGAGTCCCCACCCCTTAATCACGCCCTCGTCCCGCAGCTGGTCGAGGGCCTTGAACGCGCCCTTGCGGGCGCTTTCGAACACCGAGAGCCACTCGTCGCCGTAGAAGTCCTGCGCTACGTCGTGCACGAAGACGACGTCGATGTGGGAGGTGGCGAGCCGCTTCAGGCTGTCCTCGGTCGAGCGCAACGTTCCGTCCCGGGAATAGTCGTTCACGATCCGATTCGGGCGTCCGTGTCTGAAGACGCCGCCCTTCTCGCCGAGGTCGCGGGCACCAACATCCTCGATCTCGTCCAGGATCAAGCGGCCGACCTTGGTGCTGAGCACGTAGTCGCTCCGCTTGCGGCCGGCGAGCGCGGCGCCGATGCGGATCTCGGCAAGCCCTGCGCCGTAGAACGGCGCGGTGTCGAAATAGCGGATGCCGTCCTCCCAGGCTGCGTTCACTGTCGCGAGCGCTTCCTGCTCCGGGATGTCGCGGAACATGTTTCCGAGCGGCGCTGCGCCGAACCCCAGTTTTCCCGGCAGAATATCCTTGAGCGCCATGGTGCGAATCCTTGTCTGCGACGGGCAAGTCCGTGGGGGGCGCGGCCGATCTCACTGCGTCGCTGACGTGTCTGCGCTTCTGATGAACTCCGCGACCTCGCGCGGATGCGACAGCATGACCGCGTGGCTGCTCTTCATCTCCGTCACCTTCGCGCCCGAACGCTTGGCCATGGTGCGCTGTGCGGTCGGCGGGATCATGTGATCCTCGCTCGTCACCATGTAATAGGTCGGCTTGGTCTTCCAGGCCACGCGATCGACCTTGGTCTGCACCGCCTGCAATCCCCAGGGCAGCTGCGCGGCGCCCATGAAGCGGGTCGTGGCCGGGTCGACATCGGCCGCGAAAGAGGTGGGGAATTTTGCGCGGTCGACGAGCAGATAATTGCCCTCGGTGACCAGCGGAGCTTTGTGCTCGCCGGCGGGCACCGGGGCTTCCGCCAGCGTGCTGACGGACTCTCCGGCGTCAGGAGCAAAGGCAGCGAGATAGACCAGGCTGCGAACCTTGGGATTGTCGCCGGCTTCCGTGATGACCATCCCACCATAGGAATGCCCGACCAGAATGACGGGATGCCGCGCCTTGGCGATCACGCGCTCGGTCTCGGCGACATCGTCGCGAAGCGTGATCGTCGGCTGCTGAACGACGAGCACCTCATAGCCCGCCTCCGAGAGGATGCCGTAGGTGTCCTTCCAGCCCGAGCCATCGACGAAGGCGCCGTGCACGAGAACAATCGAAACATTTTGGTCGGCGGCGGCCGCGGGGACGGCGGTTGCGATCGACAATGCGGCAAGCGCGGAGGTAAGCGGCTTCATAGCAGGCTCCTATCCTCGATACGGCGACATTGCCGTTGATGCGCCTTTCACTAGCGCAGGCCCGCATTGCGATATTTCCGATTCCTGCGCGATGACGCACGCATCTTGCTGAGGTGCGGCGAGATCGGTTTTCGAAGTCGAACGCGCCTGGCTCCAAGCCGTTGCGTTGCTTGGCTTTTACCTCTTTTAACCGCGCCGCCACTGGACTCCGCTGACGCAGCTTGTGAGTAATGCGCTACCGGCGTGGCAGTGACCGGGGCTGCAACTCTCCACTGGATGGAATGCTCGATACGGGGCCGGGAATCGCCGCAACAAAGCGGAGGTCGGGATGGCGCTCGTGACGCATGGTGATGAGAAATACAAGAACAGCGAGAAGCTCGCGGAGGTCAATGATTGGCCGGGGCTTAGCATCGAGCATCGCAAGTTCGAGGCGGGCCGTCAGGCAACGCCCGTTCCCATCTGCACCGAGATCGTCATGCTGTTGTCGGGCGGAGGGATGGTGTCCCGCGCCGGCAACGGCGAAATCCAGAAAAGCCTCGCGCGTCCGGGCATGAGTTATCTCGTGCCTGTGGGCACGCAGGAGAGCCACCTCGAGCTTTCCGACCGGATGGAATGTCTTCATCTCTATCTGCCGCCCGCGCTGCTCGACCACAGTGCACTTGCGGATTTCGACATCGATCCGGCCAAAATCGAGATCGCCTATGCGCACGGTCTGGCGGACCAGGTGCTCTTCCACATCTGTTCGCCGCTTCGCGATCTGCTCCATCGCCCGCGCCAGCCGACCGACGCGCTGTTCGTGGAGGGGATCCAGGTCGCGCTTGCTGCGCATCTTTTGGGCAATTACACGATCGACCGCTGGCGCGCGCCCGACAAGTCGCCGGCGCTCGACGCGCGACGCCTGCAGCGCGTGCTGGACTATATCGAGGCGTCTCTCGGCAGCGATATCAGGTTGGAGGATCTGGCGACCCAGGCCTGCCTCAGCCCCTATCATTTTTCCCGGCTGTTTCGCGAGGCGACCGGACTTTCACCGCACCGTTATGTCACCGATCGCCGCGTCCACGCCGCGCGAGAGGAGCTCGCGCGCGACCACCTGTCGCTGGTCGAGATTGCCCTGGAGTTCGGTTTCGGCTCGCAGGCCAATTTCACGCGCGTATTCCGCAAGGCCGCAAATCTCACCCCGGGGCAGTATCGCGAATTGTGCTGTGGCCAGGCCGAGGTGAAAGCCGATTGGCTCGAAAGCCATTCCGCAGGGATTGCGCATGATCCAGCAGGATTCGGAAATACGGCGCAATGGGCGTCGAGCATTGCTGTTGCAGCGACCAGGTAGGCGAGAGGACATATCGGCATGATCGAGCTCAAGGTGAACGGGATCAAGCGCCAGGTCGACGTCGTGCCCGAGATGCCCCTGTTGTGGGTGCTGCGTGACGAACTGGGCATCACCAGCGCCAAATACGGCTGCGGGGTCGCGCAATGCGGGGCCTGCACCGTTCACATCGACGGCAAGGCGGTGCGGTCCTGCCAGGCCCATATCGGCGAGGTCGCGGGCAAATCGGTCGTCACGCTCGAAGGCCTGCACAACAAGGACCAAAATCCGGTCTTGCAGGCCTGGATCGCGCATCAGGTGCCGCAATGCGGCTACTGCCAGACCGGTCAGATCATGCAGGCCATCTCGCTTCTTGCATCGATCCCAAAACCGACTGACGAGCAGATCAACCAGGTGATGTCCGGCAATCTCTGCCGCTGCGGCACCTATCCGCGCATTCGTGCGGCGATCCATGCGGCCGCCGCAAACAAGATGGCGGAGAAGTGAGATGGGCGACATGCAAACCCTTTCGCGTCGGGCTTTCGTGTTCGGCTCTGCCGCGGTCGCCGGTGGCATCGTTTTCGGTGCCTATGGTCCGGCCGAAGCGGCCGCGCCGAGTGCCGATGGCAATCCGCTGGCCGCCGGCCTCGGCCCGAATTCCGTCACCTTCAATCCATGGGTCGAGATCAGCCCCGACAAGATCACGCTGATCGCGCAACACGCCGACATCGGTCAGGGTGTCGGCTCGGTGCAGCCGATCATGATCGCCGAAGAGATGGACCTCGACCCCGGCCAGTTCGAAGTCCGCTTCGCCGGCCCGAGTCCCGCTTACTTCAACACCGGATTCAAGGAGGAACTGGCGCCGTTCCTGGCCGCGGACCAGAGCCCTGCGGCCGAAGCAGCACGTGCTGCGGCGCTGGAAAGTCTTCGCAAATCCGGCCTGCAGATGACGGGCGGCTCGAGCACGATCCCGGACACCTATGAGAAGCTGCGCGTGGCAGGGGCAGTTGCGCGCGAGACGTTGAAGGCAGCTGCGGCCAAACGTTCGGGCGTCGCAATCGCCGACATCCGCACGCAATCCGGCCACGTGATCCTGCCCGACGGAAGCAAAATTCCGTACGTCTCACTGGCGGCCGAGGCCGCAAGAATTCCGCCGGTGCTCGATGCGCAGCCGCGCGATCCCTCGACCTGGCGCATGCTGGGCAAGCCGATGACGCGCCTCGACGTGCGCGCCAAAGTTATGGGCGAATTGCAATTCGGCATCGATCAGAAGATGGAGGGCATGCTCTACGCCTCAGTCAAGCTGAACCCCGGCAAGGGCCAGCCGCTGAAATCCTACGACGCCAGCAAGGCGCGCGCGATGCCGGGCGTGAAGAAGATCCTCGAGATCAAGAACGGCGTTGCGGTGATCGCCACCAACAGCTGGTACGCCATGAAGGCGGTCGACGCGATCGCTTGCGAGTGGGCGCCGTCGGCCTATCCCGCCGAGCAGGCCGATCACTGGAAGGTGCTGGAATCCTCGTTCAAGCCCGAATTCCTCGGCAAGGAGTGGCGGACGATCGGCGACGTCGAAGCGGGCCTGAAGAGGGGCAAGCTCGTCGAAGCCGAATATCGCGCTCCTTACGTGGCACATCAGCCGCTCGAGCCCTTGAACGGGGTCGGTCTCGTCACCGACAAGGGCCTGGAAATCTGGGTTGGTCATCAGAGCCCGCAGGCGGTGCAAGCGATTGCGGCGAACGCTATCGGCCTCAAGCCGGAGCAGGTCATCTTCCACAATCAATGGACCGGCGGAAGCTTCGGCCATCGTCTCGAGTTCGAGAACGTCCGCGTGCTCGCGGAGATCGCCGACCAGATGCGCGGGACGCCGATCAAGCTCGTCTTCTCGCGCGAGGAGGATTTCCTTCAGGATATTCCGCGGCAGATTGCGATCGCGCGTCACAGGGGAAGCGTCGCCAACGGCAAGATCGTTGCGACCGACCTGCAATTGGCATCGACGGCGCCGTTCAAGGGACTGCTCGAGCGCATGGGTGCACCCTCGAAGGATCCCGATCCTCAATTGGCCGCCGGCACGTGGAACGTCTATTACGACATCCCCAACTTCCGCGCCATCAGCTACGAGGCGCAAGGGCTGTCGCCGTGCACCACGTGGCGCTCCGTGGGAGCGTCCACAGCCGGCTTCTTCACCGAAAGCTTCATTGACGAATTGATCCACGCAGCCGGCCTCGATCCCATGAAGGCGCGCATCGCGATGTGCAATGTGCCGCATTATCGCAAGCTGCTGGAGACGGTCGCGGAGATGTCGACCTGGAAGGGGCCGCTCGGCAACGGCAGGGGCCGCGGCGTCGCCTTCGTCGAGTCGTTCGGGACACCGGTTGCCGAGGTCGTCGAGGTGACGGCGACGGACCGTGGCATCCGGATCGACAAGGTCTGGGTCGCGGTCGACGTCGGCAAGGTGATCGATCCCGTCAATTTCGAGAACCAGGTCCAGGGCGGCGTCGTCTGGGGCCTAGGCCACGCGATCAATTGCGAAATCACCTACTCAAAAGGCGCGGCGCAGCAGACGAATTACAATCACCATGAGGCGATGCGGATCCACCAATGCCCGGTCATCGAAGTTCGCGGGCTCGAGAACGATCCGAAGGTGAGGGGCCTCGGAGAGCCGCCGGTGCCACCCGCCGCGCCTGCGCTTGCCAATGCGATCTTCGCGGCGACCGGAAAGCGCATCCGCGAAATGCCCTTCAACAAGTTCATCGATTTCGTGTGAGACACGCCATGCAGAGATCTCTGATCGCGTTGGTCTTGGCAGCGTCGGCCGTCGCCGCCCTGACCGGGATCGTCGCCGCGAAGGACGAGGCCGCCAAGGACCTGCTGCCGCCCGGTAGCGTCAGCCGCGCCGAGGGGCTGGAGGCGTGGAAGCGGATCGAAGCCGTCGTGACCCATCCACGGTGTGCCAACTGCCATGTCGATGCCAAGGCGATACCGATCTGGACGCCGGCCGGCGAAACCAAGCCTCGCCCGCATGGCATGAACATCCATGGCGGCGAGAGCCGCATCGGAGCGGAAGCGATCCCGTGCTCGACCTGCCACATGACCTCGACCCAGGCGAACGAGCCGGCGCCCTCGCCGCCGCGCGCCGGCATCGATTGGCAGCTCGCCCCGGTGGCTTTCATCTGGTTCGGCAAGAGCGGCGCCGAGATCTGTGCCCAGATGAAAGATCCCAAGCGCAACGGCGGTCGCGACGCCGCTGGTCTCGTCGGGCATTTGCGGCACGATGCCTCGCTGAGCGGCTTCATCCCGCGCGGCTGGGCGCCCGGAGCCGGCCGCTCAACGCCGCCCGGCACCTTCGAGGATCACGTCAAGGACATGGCGAAGTGGGGCGCGGCCGGACAGCCCTGTCCGAATTGAGGCGGTCTCCGCACCGCGGCAAGGCGATCCCAGATAGCATTATCGAAAGGAGAAAACCATGACCCAACACGTCCTCTTCATTGTCACCAACGCAGCCGTGATCGGACCGCATAGTCGCAAGACCGGCTTCTTTTTCGCCGAGGTTGCCCATCCTTTCGAGGTGCTCGACAAGGCTGGGATCGCGGTGGAGTTCGCGTCGCCGGCCGGGGGGTGGACGCCTTACGATGCATATGACGAGAAAGATCCTGCTCAGAAGGATTTCCTCGCCAGCAAAGCCTTTCGCCGCCTGAATCACAGCCGTAAATTATCCGAGGTGGATGCCGCCGACTACGACGCCATCCTGATACCCGGCGGTCTTGGTCCCATGGTGGACATCCAGCGCAATGCGGCGGTCCAAAGTGCCGTTGTGCGAGCCTGGAGCACCGGCAAGCTCGTCGCCGCTGTCTGTCACGGGCCGTGCGCGCTGCTTGGCGTCGACCTCGGCGATGGCGTCCCGTTCGTGCGCGGCAAGAAGCTGACATCCTTTTCGAAGAAGGAAGAGTACGACTATGCGCGCGATGACGTACCTTACGAGCTCGAGGATGCGTTGAGGGCAGAGGGTGCCGAGTACTCGTCCGCGGCCAATTGGCAACCTCACGTCGTCGTCGATGGCCGGCTCATCACGGGCCAGAACCCCGCCTCTGCCGGAGCGCTCGGAAAAGAGTTGCTGGCCGCCCTCAAGGATAGGAGCAGCGGCGCGAAAACCTGAAGATTCGCAAGGACGAATTCGAGCGGGATGGGCGCGGCATCTGAAGCTGTGCTTACATCCCTCTTTGCAGCAGGGCTATCGCATTTGGGAGTTTCCCCGGCGGCCATCCTTCGAGACGCCCGCTATGGGCGGGCTCCTCAGGATGAGGGCGGAGTGCGCGGCAGCCATTTCAACGAGCACTGAGTGCTGACTAGCCTCATCCTGAGGAGGCGCGTCAGCGCCGTCTCGAAGGACGAGGCGTGCGCGCAGGCCGCCGCCACAAGTCATATCCGATTGCTCTGCTATTTGCAGCTCTGGCAGATCATCAGCTTTCGCTTCAACGCCTCATCTTCTTGATCGAGACCATCCGGATTGGACCTGGCGTCCCTTGCTGCGCGTGAACGCACGGCCGGCGTCACGCGGCTCGGCGTGTCGACGTCATCGACGGTGCCGACGCTGAAGCCATCGTAGTCGGCGGCCGGATTCGGTTGAGGCCGGCCAATCACGGAAGGCTCCCTGCTGGACGTCGCTGCTGGAGTTCCGTTCGTCGTTACCCGGGCGGGCTTGGTGGCACCCGGGCGTGGCGGCGCTGCATCGGGCCGAGCAAGCGAAACCGGCGGCGCGGCCGAAGTTTGGCCTCTGGCGCTGTCGTGCGGCCAGGCGACGACAGACATGAGGCCGATCGTCAGGAGCATCACGCGTCTCATCCGCATTCTCTCGGCAGCGCTGGTTGATCGATTGACGGCATGGCTCGTCGAGCCCGTTCCGCCGGAGAATATCAGCACCCAGAGGGCCGTCAAAGCGCCGTAACCTGGATGAAGCGAGGCGCAATCCGGATTATTGTTTCCGCCAGCGCTATGCCGTTTCCTGCAGCGCCCGCCGCAGCCTTCGGATGATGACGCCGCGGGCGCGGTCGTCGGCGGCGGCTGCGACGCGATCGTTGATGTCGAGCATCAGCTCGGACATCTCGTTGTGCCAGTCGAGACGCGTCACGGCCTCCGGCGACAGTCGCCGGCGATGATCGGCGTCGAGCACGCGCGGTTCGGGTGCCGCGAGCTCGAAAGTGTCGTCCAGCATCGGCTGGTAGATCCTGGCCGCGGGAATGATGCGCTCGGCGACGCGCTCGGCCAGGCCCGCAACCGCCGCTTCCTCGCCGTGGACCAGGAACAGCCCGCGC
>Ga0214545_1011421_pt1 | contig 12250 bp, 5 predicted proteins | sample CNSS4metaG_FD_160064 | JGI IMG/M metagenome (GOLD analysis project Ga0214545, IMG submission 160064) | Root nodule microbial communities from cowpea collected in UCLA plant growth center, Los Angeles, California, USA - CNSS4 | ecosystem: Host-associated > Plants > Roots > Nodule | place: USA... | reverse complement strand
TGCATGTAATCATGCCTAGTATCTTAGAGTAGTCTTTTCATATGTACTTGCTTCATTATAAATAGAAGAGGAGGAGAGTGGTACTGTTGTCCACTACTCATATATTTTAAAGTCTCAGTCTCAAGTATCTCAATATATTTGGTGTTTAATTCTTCAAGTAAAACATTTCATTTGTAAAATAGATTAATGTAAAGGAACTGTTGAGGATCTTCCTAAACATATTAAGATTGAAGTTGAGAAATCACTCTCAGAATTTAATTTTCTTAAAAAGAAAAATTCTTTGAATATCAATTAGCTTTTACTTTTTAAATCCTTGGTGTTTAATTCTTTGAGATAAACTTATTTATACTATGTGAAATGTGTCTAATGTTGACATAAAATTGCTGTTTTTCAGATTATCACAATTGAATTTCTGGACAAGTATAAAAAACAGTGAAGCTAAATTGGAAGCAGTGGATAAACTATTTTATGCTTTCATATATTCTTGATTGGTTGCAGCTGTTTGTTTGCAGATTCTAGTGTAGACCCGGCTGCAGCTGGATTACAGGTGGCCTCAGATGGGAAACCAAAAATTCTCGATATTCTTGATTGGTAAGAATTATTGAAGTTTTATCTGTTTTGTATTAATTTACCAATAAGCAATGATATACTTATTTCCCCCTCCAGCACTGGGAGCAGAGACGTTGATACCTCAAAGGTGGTAAAGGCTGATGCTGATGGTTGTATTTTGGGGGCTTCTGGTTAGTGCTAGCTAAGGAAAAATTATGGGAAATTCTTCAATATATTGTACTATTTCAACTGTCTAGTGCCTTCATCTTAACATGTATCACTTGTGATGACTGCTAGTTGCTTATCAGTTTTAAATTCTTGATTGAATTTGAAGTCATAATCCTACTTCATTCTGATACATATGGATGCAAAACAGGGAAGATGCATATGTTGTTTTGTTGTGTTTTTTTTTTTCAGTTATTTCCATTTTTTTTTGTATTCATAATGAATATTTTTTTCTAAAAAAAAGGTCCATGGGTTGGTCCTATACCACAGGGTTTTTGTGGGCTTTTTGGCCCTGTGGGCTTTTCCCATAAAAGGCTTTTTGGCCATGTGGGCTTTTCTAACCCCAGCCCATATGGGCCAGGGCCAAATCATGAAAACTGGGCCAATTTGACAGGTCTAACTCCACCTATATTGTAGATAAAGTGATGAGTTTTGCTTCTTGCTTAACCATGAGATCAAGCAAGGTTTCATGAACAAACGTGCTTAAATTGCACTTTTTCTACCCAAAATAATCTTTATCATAAGAGTCTTCTATCGTCTGATTTGCATATATGAAAATTTGCAAAATCTTGATCAAGATATGATAAACTCCTATCAATCTAAGAAAAGTCATCAAATTTTACATTTATAGTTCCTTCTATTATCAAGTATATGAGTTATAAACTCTATAAGTCTTGGATATGTGGAAGTAATCAATGATTGTACTTTACGTTTAAGTACTTTACAAAATTATTGTAAACTAATGATTTCAAGGATTTTGGTATTCTTTTTATGATTCAGTTCTATTCAATGTATCACAAAATATGTTTATTGGTTTACAAATTACACAACTCAAGTTGTATCTTATCTACACACACCAAATTTCAATGACCATATACAGTTAAAATTGCATGGCAATATGAAGCTTATTGTTCAATATTTGATTTTAAAATTATTCAGTAGTATTCAAAGTATTTCAACATGGACCGATCAAAATGTTCTCTCTTTATGTCATTGTCAACCAAAGTTAATAAGGATGTTTATGTAATTTTGACTACCTCCCACTGAAAAACTTTCATTGTTGTCACGTGAAAACTCTAAGGCTTTTTTCTGTTCCAACCCCAAATTTTAATTTCACGCATATGTGATAACTCCATTTCTTCTCTCTACATTCTTTTTCATTTAATCTTCCATCAAAATGCAAGAAACTCTAACAATGAAGATGAATCACACCAAAAGTGCTACAACCATATTCTAGAAGTTCAACACCATAAACATATCTTTGAAGGTATGCGAAAAATTTCTCAACAATATTAACTTTGGGATAATTTTTACAGAATATATGTTATTTATATAATTTATTTTTACTATATATGACAATATTGTTGAGATGAAGTCTTATGCATTTATTGTGTTTGCAATATATCAAAATGTAAATTTGATACACTACCCTTGAGTTTTCAATATTTAGACAACAAATTTTAAGTTTCTCTTTATGAAAGACTTACTATTGTAAATATTTGTATGGATTTTTGAATAGTAAAGTATTGTGTTCATTAATTTGTAGATATTTGGACATGTGGACTGACACTTTGTTGTTGCCTTTGCAAATAAATTAAGTTAAAAGTGACCCTTTGTGGACCTAAATGGTAAGACCACAAAAGTGACCTATATAACATGGATTTAGATAACAAAAAATCTATAAAGTTAGAATAATATGAAAATTTTGTATAACATGTAGAGTGACTTGTTCAATTTCTCTATTTAGACGATTCTACTTTTAAGATAACATGATGTTTAGAGGTAATTATACAATATTAGTTTAATATGATTTATGCATCATGTCACTCAACTACAAACGATACTTTCTTTTGTTGTAAAATTCACAAAGTACCAAATCGAGTAAGTCACATGCTATATATTTTTTTATTTTCTTTTTTCATTATAAAAAAAACTTGTTATTTTACCTCAACTTAATCACAGAATTTCAATACTTTGTAATAACAAAAGTCGATTTTTTTAGGGAGAATTTTTTATCCACGCAGATCTTAAAACTGTATACCAATTCAGAAACTTCCCTTTTATTTCAATGCGATGAAAATTAAAAATAATTGATATATTCTAAAATAAGTAATTTAAAAATAATTAAAAATTAAAATCTCAATAAACAAATATGTTTCTAAAAAAACTATATATTTAATATTTAATACAAAAATATGAAATTAGGAAAAAGAGGTCAGTGGGATGAAACATAATATTGCATAAAATTTTAAAATCAAATTTGAACTTGACTTTTCTGAAAATGTCGTGTTAGAATAACATATAACAAAACATGGTCATAAATGTCACGGAATTTTATGCCACTCAAGCACAAAAAAAAAACAAGAAAATGCATGTGCAAATTGCAACTACTACAACAAATTCACAAAAGTTTGGTGAATCTTAGTATAGATAAGAGGGGTAGATGTGTAATTACAATAAACATTGCGAAAGTGCATTTTTATTTGCTCTAATAATAACTTCTAATTAAAAATTAATAGTTAGAACGATAATTGCAGTTGACCATCACATTAGGTTCCAATATAACACAAGCAGATATTTACATCTAGATATACACATACATTCCTATAATAATCAGATATTTATCACACCATTAAATTTGAATGTAAAATCTTTCAGCCATTAATGGCCATGTAATAATGTTTTGGGTTTTTCAACTTAGTCAACAGAGAAGAGCATCACATACTTCTCCCATTACGGAAGCTACAAAGGAAAAAAATGGTGAGGTAATATTTTAAAACATGTCCCATTTACATAAGACTTTTACTAAACTAGGAATCTACCTATGAACATGGACGCGATGCAGATGAATATGGCAGTATATTTTGATGGACAGTTGAATGATACAAAAATAAACCAAACCCCTCACATTCGGCCTAAAATTTTGAGACGCTTAACTGAAGCATTTTATAATTGCAGTGAAGATATGGCAGAAATAATATTTAGACAGAAATCCGAACATAAAATCTCCCCACCCACCTCCATGGAGAACCATTTCTGAAAATTTGAACATCCTATTAGCACTAGACATAAATAAATATTTTCCTCTATCCCCTAAATAAATTTTTCTAACTTCCTTGATGTAAGAGGTTCCGGCGGCCGGAAGGTCTCCAACCGCAAGTTGGAACTGGCACAGATATCACTCAAAACAGCATCACCCTTCTCCATTTTTATTACCTCCAAGGTGCTTCCAAGAACATCAGCTGCAAGCCCAGCTTCTAATAGGCTCCCCGGTTCCTCTCCACCCTCATGTATTAACTGCCCAATCTCGTTCAAAGAGACTACATGCTCTGTTATAGCTTTGGCAAATACACGGCCAAGAAACTCCGGTGCTTTGGGGGCATCATTAACCGCATCTTCCAAAGTACTAAGAACAGATTCAAACCTACCCAAAACAAAATGTTAATCAGTAACAATTTATTTTATTTACAAATACTAGTCATCACACTATCATAAATAAAAAAAATCTTACCCTTTGATGAGCTGGGCTTGACCCAAGGGTCCATCCTGAGATTTCACAAGCTTCACAAGCAGCTGGGCCAAAAGATCTCTCTCGGTGTCCTTTCTCTCGAAAGAGTCTGTCACCCAAAGAGAAACCATGGAAGCATGAAAGCTTGGAGAGTTCAGATCTTTGATACATAGAACAACTTCATTCACATCTCTCGCACTGGATTGAACAATCAAACAGTCAGAAGAATACCAAACAAGACAAAATAACTTGGAAATAAGATTATTTGGGAAAATGCTTAAAAAAGGCTTATTCAACAATGAATCTTCAAGCTAATTTTTTAATCATGAAACATAATTTGTAATGAACCGTAATATTCAAAGACAATGAAAATTTACTTATAGATATTATACAATGTAGTGTTAAATGTCCAAAAACTAAATAAAGCAGCTAAACCATAAGTCTTGTAAAACAAATTATTAGATACATCTGAGTTATTTTAGACACGTGGAACAAAACAAAGAGATAGCCAAATAGAGTAAGTGTTACTTAAATATCCTTTAACAATTTAAGCTTTATACAGTTTTCCCATTTATCACTAAATGGCGTGATTTGTGTCAGGGATATAAATTGCACAAATCCAATTCATGTAACTTCTTACTGTATAGAAGTCATTGATATACATCTCACAATACAAATGAAAAAAATAACCAAATCCTAGGATTTGAATTGTGAATCATAAGGTATAGAAGTCATCGATGTACATCTCACAGTACAAATGAAAAAATAACCAAATCCTAGGATTTCAATTGTGAATCATAAGGTTTTAATAACAAACTATGATTACAAGCTTAAAGGGTGAATCTATATTTTGAACAATTTTCACCATTAACCGTATGTTGCAGAAAAATAACAATTTGAAGTGATTCTAGCAGTAGCAACAAAAACAGTTTAAATCCCCAAAGGAATACAAATAAAAGCAGGTAGAAACAAAATTAAAACCCATGGTATGGTCATCACTTTGCCCCATGTGGATAAAAAGATGAAGCGATGTCAAGATCTTTACACGGTTGGAAAAAATAATTATAGACCAAACATGATAAATTAATCGAATCATCAAAACATTTCCCAATAAAGCAAACAGAATCCATTTAACATACTGCAAGTCCGCACCATAAAAAATAATAATCACAACTATAAAAGTCAGGGGTTCAAAACTATAGAAGAATATCTTTTTTAGGAGTGAAAACTAAACCCGATTGTTTGGTCATCACTTTGCACTCGTCACGTGCATCCAAAGTAATGAAGGGATTTTTCAAATGGCATTTACTAATCAGGCCAAAGAAATTAGAAACAAATAAAACATAAAGTCATCTATTTTAACTTTACATTTATATAGCTAATAAAAATTGATGTATACATCAAATTCATATACATATTTTTCTTCACATTTACAAACTTGGCATAAATTTCATTTCTTAAAAATGTACAAATAATATCAATGTCACAATTTTAACCCTTTTAAAATCAGTTTTGTAATATGCTTTGAAAACAATGCATTTACATGAAGCAAAACAATAAAAGACACAATATCAACCAACAAATCAAATCCTTCATCTAACGGGAATATTCTGTCTTACTGAAAAATAGGGTGCTTTCAAGTGAGAACCAAAAAAAAAAACTGCTTATATGGGAGTTATAATTAAATGATTAATACTAAATTATAAATTGTGTTTCTCAAAGAAAAAGCACAATTGGCCTAACAAGCTGAAACAAATGGATTAAAAACACCATAAAGAGAAACAGTACCTGTAGTATTCTCTGATTGCTAACATGGACATGTCCTGTAATCGATCTGGGCTAATATTTTGGGAGACTGCTGTCCCTTGTGTTCTGGCAGGTGGCGAAGTTACAACAGGTTTTTCAGGAATCCTATTCGCATTTCTCATGTCCCTGTTCGCATAATTCACATTATGATCTTGAGCACTAGGTTGATCGTAAGTAGAACCAGAAAATCTATCTGGAGTATATCTTGATGCGGGATCATCCCTAGAGCTGTATGAAGTGCGCTCTGACAAATTATTATAACCATTAAGACCAGTTGAACTTGAAACTGCAGGTGGACCTCTAATGGACATTCCTCTGGCAAGACCACCCATTGGTCCCAACGTTATTGATTCATCACCTAAAGGTCTTTGTGGTAAGGGAACTGATAATGTCCTAGCCTCATAAGTTTGCCGTTCATCAATACGAGCATCCTGGGAACCATAACCACGTGCTGGAGAAGGCAATCCACGAAGACCACCCATCTGAGCATTAGGAGATAACATAGATGACCCTCTTGGACCAAAATCCATAGGCATTCTTCTAGGTGGATTGTTGCCTGGACCACGACCCAACCTACCAGCTTGGGCCAATCTCTCTTGAGAAGCATCTCTGTGAACCTCCTCAATCTTCTTTGGACCTTCAACTTTTCTTCTTTGTTGCCATTTATTCTTTCTCAAATCAATTACATCCTTCAGCATGAACCTCACCCTAGAAGATAAATTCATGTTGTTTGACAGTGATCTCATCATGTCAAAATATACATCCATATGTTCTTTGGCTTTGGGATGGTCAATCATCTCCCCAATCGTACTCATCAATTTGCACAAAGCTTCAATATCTTCTTCATCTGGATCCTGATATTGACCCAATAGCTTCTTGATGCATGAATGCATTATCCTCTCTGTCAACATTTTCTTCTTATATAGTTCTCCAATCAATCTAATATTACCCAACATGCGTCTCCTTGCCTTGGTTCGTTTTTCTTCTCTTTCCTCATTAGACAGCTTGACCTCACCTTCATCAGCCTTATTAGCTTCTTCTTGCTCTCTTTCACCCCTTTCAAATTCTTCTTGGCACTTGTTTAACAATAGTCTCTTAAAAGTTATCTTTTCATTGTCTTGACTGAGATCCGGCAATGCAGCAGCCAGATGAAAACAGAAATTGGCATACATTTCACAGAAGGTAGGCTCCATCAAGGCCTTTTCAAATATTTGTGAGATGACACCATTGAGAGTGACAACATTGTCAATATTAACTGCTCTGACCTGATCAAAAAGCTTCTCAAAATTCTGAGGAGTTAATTTGTTTAATATGCCCTTCAACTGCCTCTGCTTCGCCTCTTCCTCATCAGTCACTTTACCCACCTCATACTTCTTCTCAGCTTTGTGCATCATCTGTAAAGGAGTTTGTGGAGATGGAATCAAACCCCTCTGCTGGAAGTTTGTAGCACGTTGCCACCTTTCTCCATCAGGGCTATTTCTTTGCATTCCTCCCTGATTTACCATGGATTGCATTGGACCAGAAAGAATCCCTCCAGCATATTGCACAGGTGTCTGTGTGCGTGGATTCCTTAAAACACCAAAATTGCCTCCTTGGCCAGTACGAAACCCTGCATTACCACCAACACCATCCAAACGCATACCAGAATGATATGCATTGGAACCTTTACTCCATTTGTCTTCCTCAATAATACCACTCCCACGACGAGACATGCTGCCTGACCTATCAATAATTCTTCCAGTAGAAGGTGAATCACGTTCAGTTACATGAGAACTAAAATTAGGATTCATCAGAACCTCAGCTATGTCAGCCGTGATTTCAAATCCTTCAGGAAGGTCCATGCATTGCTCTGAAAATTTCAAAAGGAAATCTCTAGAGTACTTTTTGCCAGTAACTGCAGTTCCTTCACTAACATGTTCAGTTTCATCTAAAACTTCAAGTTTTGGCGTAGACATGTCAGCAGCATCCTCCCAATCATCCAGTTCAGCTTTACTCTGCTTAGATTGCTTGTTTGCTACATCATCTGACTGTGCAACCTCAGTAGGCAACTGCTCTAAATTTCCAGAAGCAGAATCACTTTCAGTTTTCTCTGCACTTATCATAGATTCTTTCTTTTCCTCAGGTCCCTTGTATGCATTATAAAGATCAGATGTTGACCCAGCAGCATCAGCCTTCAGAAGAATTTCTTTTCTTTTCTTCTTACCCTTTGATGTAGGTTTCACCTTACTAGGCTCTGAAACCAGTTTGTCCTTGATAACTGATGCTGGAAGAGACACTGCACCACTGCCAGTACTGTCTGAACCATCCTTCAAATGTTTTGAAGATGTTTCTATGTTATCAGCAGACTGCTGATCTGATATGCTAGAATTTGTAGAAACAGCATCATTACTAATTACACTGTCATTTCTGATCAAGGAAACATCTTTCCTATCCAAAGCAGTATTATCAGCCGTCCCATCATATCCTGCACTACAACTTGTAGATCCATCCTGTCCTGGATGCGCAGATCTCAAGGCTACAGCCTCAGTGTTTAGCTTTACGTCACCCTGTTTAGTTTGTTTTAATTCTGTTCCACCAACACTGACATCTTGTTTACATCCTTCAAGAGACAAGTTTTCTGTTTTAGCCACTACTTCCATGATATTTGACTGCAATACTTTATCCTGTTGAGACAGTTCATCTAGCTCAGCACTCTTAAGATTGTTAAAATCATCCACCACCATGGAAGATCCTTCGGCTGAAGCATGAGTTGACACTTGTGTAGAATCATTAGTTTTCATTTCAACAGCGTAAGGCATGCTGCCACTAGTAGCCGATAACAAGTCTGAAGCTGCAGTTGAGAGATTTTCACTCGTAATTACTGCAGAATCATTTGTCCCAGTTCCCACAGTTTCAGAAACCTCATCAGGTATACCACCAGTAACAGCTTGGGAAGGCACATTAACCATGGGAACCGATTGCACAGGAACCTGTAAGAAAGAGAAAAAAAAAAAAGGCAAGGGAATGTTCACAATTGAAGCAAGTCAAAGCAAATGAGGAAAAATATGTTTTTAACAAAATTTAACTTACGTACCTGATGCTGTGATTGCCCTTTCTTCTGTATCATCTTCTGATTATCCTTCAAAGAATTTGACCTACTAACAGATTCCTTCTTTCTGCCCTCATTATTAGGTATAACTGAAACAGAATCTTCAGAGACACCAGATGTAGAAAGCAACAAGGAAGCTGATGCAGGCTTTGCAGAAGATAGATTTGGAAATGAGCTCAAAACTGGTGAATCAGTGGATAACTTAGACTGCTGGGAAGATACTTCAGCTATTTCAGACCCTTTTAGTTGTGCAGAAGAGAAAGCATCACCGGGTGTTAATGAAGAACTGGGAGCTACACTCTTTTGGGTACTGGAATTGGCAAAAGAATCCGTAACACCAGATCCACCACTTGGTTTAATTGACACAGAGGTTACTCCTGATGGAGCAGATAAGATTGCACTATGCACATCGCGAGAAAATTCTGGATTAGGCGGTTCAGCATTTCCAGCAATAGGAGTGCCAGCTTTATTAACAGGCAGAGAACTATGAGATGATGAATTTACAAAACTAACATTCTGCGGACCATGGCTCACAGCATAATTAAATCTGGATGGCTGGGAATTAGGTGTTATCTGGCTACTTGTTAATGGAAGAGAACTAGCAGTTGGATAAAAGAGAGAATTGGTACCATATGAGCTTGATGGATAGTAACTAATAGGATGAGAAGCTGCAAATTGCTGGGCAGGCTGAGATTGAGAAGCCATACCAGAATGAGGCCTCACACCAGATGACCCACCATCTGAATATGCATCTGCCCTTTTATCAAGTCTTAGCTCTTCATGTGTCTCGGGATGGGTTATCTTGACAGGAGTAGTTTTACGAGGACCAGCAAACTTTCCTCCTTGCTGTGGTGGATATTGTGGGCCAATTCCAATACCCATGTTGCCTAACTGATGGGACAACTGAGGGCCAATTTGAGGAGTGAAACCCATGTTTTGGCCTTGATGCATGATTCCTTGAGGATGGATAGGATGAGGTTGAAGGTTTGGAACAAAAACCGGTTGTTGCACTTGTGTGGCACTTCCAATCGGCAATGGCATTGGCAAGGGCATCTGAAGAGGTGCTGATGACATACCTTGAGATTGAATCTGTGGATTAGGACCACCAAAGTGTACAGATGCCTGTGACTGGTGGTATGGCATTGGCATTGAAATTCCAGTTAAAGGAATGACAGAAGGCTTCTGCATCTGGCTTGCTGGGGGTAATTGTGACACTTGAGTATCCTTTTTTGCCCTAGTCCCAGTATGAGTCTCCCCAGTATTAGATTGGTCAGTAACACCTGTATCCTTCTTCGCTGCCTGCTGCTTTGGAACAGGAGGTGTTGGCACTGAGGGTGCAGGTCTAAAAGAATCATGTCGTGCCTGAGTTTCATGAAATTATACACCAAACAAATGCTTGAATTAGTATGCAAACATGAAGACATGAAGACAACTTCAATAGACTGAGTACTAAAACATAGACGCATGCACCCACTTTTCAGATTATAATTTTTGAAAAAGGAATTCATAATGAACTTTCTAAGACAGAGAAGGAGTTGATGTCAGTGACATCAATTACACCCCCTTTCCTTCTGAAGTGTTAGGCAGCAGCGGCAGCAAATTTATATCTATATTGTTGTACATATAAACAAGGAAGTAGAAGGATCAGAGAATAAAATGCAAACCTGATCCCGCTTCTGCTCGTCTATATTAGGAGGAGCTGAGCTTGTGCGAGCAGGAATCTGTGTATAATAGCAAAACATGATTAATCCCCTATAGTTACAGGAGCTATGTACTGAACAAAAGTTTACTCCAGGAGGAAAGTGAGCAATTAGTAGATATTAAACTTACAGCCATCCCATTCATAAAGCCAGGACTGATGGATCCAAATTGGAAAGGAAATGCCTTAGATGCATCTGCTGGGACATACAAAATTCAAATCATTCTCACAAATCAGATTACTTTACTATGACCCTAAACTACAATTCAGATTAAATCTTATTTTAATTGTCTGTACTTAATGGACAGCATAAAATTTTTTACAAAGGGTGACATACCCTTTGCAGGAGTTGTAGGAGCTGCTGGATCAGAACTCATGGAGGGAGGTTGAGAGGTAGGAGCTTTTGGAACAGCTCTGGTGCTCCTTTGCACAGCTGACGATTCAAATGGCTTGGCAGTTGCATTTGTAACTGGCGCATCAGATACTCCTATAACAAAATATAACAAGTGGATCGCGTCCATAAAAGAATATCAAGAACTCAAATAAATACATGAAATCCGCTTACATTGCCAATTGCAATGTGCATATAATTCCCCTCAACAACATACCACTGCACTCAAAAACCAACTAAGCGAAGAACCAATTCTCAAAAAGACATATTTACATCAAACTTACCATGAATCTGTGGCTGTACGTGGGAACCGTTTGGTACAGTCCGGGCTGCATAACTGCTATTAGACTCAGCCGAATTCACCAGTGCAGGGTTTACCCTAGATTGCCCACCTTGTGCATTGTTATTAGACTTCTTGTTAAAACTAACACAGGCAACAATATATCAATAACAGAACAGAAACAAAATAAACAACAAAAGCACGGCACTTATAACGGTTAAAGGGAAAACACAAGCAAATCATATAACCCTAGGTCACCGAGCAAGAAACCCAATTTCAACCCATACCACCTCGCACTGAAAACAACCCTCCCCAACACGAAATAAAACAAATAAATAAATAAATAAAAATCGCAATCCCAACACCTATGAAAACAGGCAAAAGTTCAGAAAGAAAGAAAAAATAGAATCAAATAGGAAGAAAACCTCAAAATTGCAAACCCTACCAAACTCACCTCCGGTTAGAGGAGAGCGACGGAGAAGGCCCAGCGCCGCCACCGCCGCCTCCGCCCCTGCCGTACGCACCGCCGGAGGAGCCTCGCTGCTGATTGAAGCTGGCGGATCGCCCGGATTTTCGGTACACAGCGTCGCTCTTCTCGGACTTTGATTGATTGAAGGACATAAATCCCAACCCTTAATTCCTCAAAATCAAAGTTTCTTGAAAAAAAAAAAACAAAAAAAAAAAAAAAAGAGGAAAAAATATAA
>Ga0214545_1011420_pt1 | contig 12252 bp, 10 predicted proteins | sample CNSS4metaG_FD_160064 | JGI IMG/M metagenome (GOLD analysis project Ga0214545, IMG submission 160064) | Root nodule microbial communities from cowpea collected in UCLA plant growth center, Los Angeles, California, USA - CNSS4 | ecosystem: Host-associated > Plants > Roots > Nodule | place: USA... | reverse complement strand
TAAAATATATATATATATATATATATATATATATATATATATATATATATATATATATATTGTTGATTGTGGACATGCATAATTGTAAGATCAAAATTGAATACAGCTATTTTGGAGTTCTAAATAAGTAACGGGTTATTACTGGTATAATATCTAGCGATATAGTGGTGCTTGTCAATTGATAGGAATACCAGGGAAGTCCCTAGAGCATGTGGGGCCTGATGATGATGTGAACCGTCAGGCGATAGCTACTAAGACAGTGGTTCTATTTTTGTTTGGCGCTTGACGACAAGAGGGTTCTGCCAGGCAATGTTCGTTAGAATTTTGTCAGGCGGCTTATAGGCAGCGCCAGGCGATAGCGTAGAGGGTAGTGTGCTATTTTTGCTTGCGTTTGTGTGTTTGTGATGTGGACTTGGACCAAGAGATGCTTGACTGTGTCATGAGTCAGTAGGTTCATGGCCAATGGTGAACATGTGATAATATAAGTGGGGAGGTTCATATGATGATGCTCTCGTGTGAGGATACGAGTGAGGGGGTTCGTATGTTTGTGCTCACACTTGAGGGCTGCTGCGAGCGAGAGGTTCGTAGCTATTGGATCACGTGTGTTAGATGTAAAGGCAGGACCATAAGTAGGCAGGTTTGTGGAAGCATGTATATCATGGGTCCATGGTCAAGTATTGGTATGGTGTGCTTGGAATAGTAGCTTCATATGCGTTATGAGATTTATAGTTTTACACGATTTGTGGCTTGCTTCGTGTTGAATGTGTGTGGTCTATAAGGCTTTGGGTGATATCTTAAGGATGGACTTTGTTGTGGCATTCCTGGAGTTGTGGTTCGGAATGGTATCCCTTGAGTTGTGGCTCGGGATAGAGGGTAAACATGTGGCATTCCTTGAGTTGTGACTCAAAATGACATCTCTTGAGTTGTGGCTCGGGATGACGGATGAACACTAGCATTCCTTGAGTTGTGGCTCGGATTAGCGAGTGTTGTCGGTGTAAATGTGCGAGTTGTGGCACGTACGGGTGGGTCTAGAAGATTGCCCTCCTAGGCTTTAGCCGGCGAGTTTAGTAGTCTTGGGACAAATACGAATTATGGTTCGTATTGGGAACTCCACCTAGCGTTATGGAGTGTGGTCTGTAGCAGGTTTCCCGCACGTGTTCTACAAGTTGTGGCTTGTAGGTGAAGGCAGCAAAGGGTATCTTGACATTATTATTTAAAGATGTAGAATAAGGATAACATGGTGGTGACCATGTGGCATGGAATCAAAGGATAGAGTTCCTTTGATGCATGTATGCATATACATTTAAATTGTCTATAAATTTATCTGTTAGCTCACCCTATCTGCTTGTGTTTGACAATGATCGTGTAATTCGTTACATGGGAGTAGATGATGTTGTAGTTAGTCCTAGTGAGGCATAAAGTCGGAGCGAGGATGCTTGGGGATTTTATTTTATTTTTTTCTTGATTTACTTTGTAACTCGGATTTTGATTTTTGGAAATATAAACACTTGAAGTTAAATTATATTTATTATGAATGACGATTAAGAAGGATTTTAATTTTCCTGCGTTTTAGGAAAAGACAGTATAATAAATGAGATTTTATTTATATTTTATATTTTATTTAATTAAATTAGTAATATCTGACCGAGTTGTTACAAAACTCGTGTCGAATGGGGATGAAATTTTTTGAGTGGTTGAAAGTTTAGACAACAAAGCGTATTGGTAGGAGTAGTTGAGTGGAAAGAGTATCCCAAACACTTGGAATGCCACACACCTTAAAATGTATTACAACTAAGTTTGCAACTGACTTGTATGATCCGCTTTGGATTACAACCATATGCGAATAGAAACAATGTTCTACTATATCTTTTTCCTAACTACGGACACGCACATAAGCACCATCGATCGGTTAAAGGGCGTGTTCGTTCAGAACCTCGACCGATCGATGACTAATTCGATTAAAGGGTGAGCTCTTTTAGAGCCCCAGTCAATCAGTTTCTTAACTTAGTTCAAGGAAGTTCATTAGACCCCCTATTAAGGACCTCAATCACTCAAAGGGCAAGTTTGTTTGAAACCTCAACCGATCAAACGATTGATTCGATTAAAAGATGAGCTCTTCCGAAGCTTCTCAATTATATTCTAAAATAAAGATAAAGATAAATATTATTTATCTTTATAGTTGTTATGAATATTTAAAAATATTTAAAAAGATTTAAAAAATTTTAAACTATTTGACAAATATAATTGGTTAATAATTTTTAATATAATTAAATAAATTAAAGATATCTGATCAATTATCACCGAATAATATTTATATTAATTTTTTGAATTAGTCCTAGAATCCAAAATTTTAAGGAAATCGAAATATATCGATTATTGTATTTTAACTTCTCTTGTTTGATTATTTGACTAAACTTTGACCCATTTGACTTTTTAGCTGTGTACTAAGGGACTGCCACGTGTCAGATCCTCTTTTCACTTAGGGTTTTGCTGTTGCAGTTTCGTGTGGGTTCTAGTGCATGGAAATCCAGTGGCTTCCTGGTGCAAGATTTGATTCTAATCTGGTGTGGGTTAATGGAATTGCGAGGTGGTTCGTCTTAGGCGTGAGTGCTTCGTGGTGTCGTGTTCTGCTGCAAGTAGGTGAACGAAGTGGAGGTTTCGTTGTTCTCCTTCGAGGCACGGTGGCGCTGCTGGTTCGTGCAGATCATGACGGAATTGTGGTGCAGGAGAGGTTGCTGCCATGGTTAATGGTTGCGGGACGTCGTCTTTGTCAATGGGTGGTGCATGCTCACGGTTTGCTGCGTTGCGGTGGAGATGCAGGTTTGTTTCATGAAGCTTGAATGGAGTTCCAACGATGGTTTTGCGTTTTCTGTTTCAGTTGGTGCGTGATTGGTTCGTGAGGGAGCACGATGGTTGCTTCTGTTCAAGCACGTGGTTGCTGGCATCAATGGCTGACGATGGTGGCAGCACAACTCAAGGTTTCTGGTTGTGTGGTCAAGGATGAGAGGTTGAAGATGAAGAGGTGGAAGCATATGATTGGTGCATATGTGTGTGCAAGGATTATGCCATGTGTCCAGTTTTGGTTGGACAACTATGTAAGCGAAGGATTTCGACATGACATAATCTGGTTGAGTTGAGTTTAAGAGATAGAAGGAGTGAAAATAGCCAAAGACAAGGGTGTAGAAATAGACTTTTGGATGACCCATCCGAAAAATAGAGTATATAAAATAGAAACTAGGGGTGCATTATATTTTTAAAGAATCAAATTTAACTTCAGCTGCATCAACAAGTGGTAAAATATCTTGAGAAGATTTATGCAACTAAAAAACACTTTTTAAGCTATTTTTATCTCAGGAACTCAATAAGCTTAATTATCATAAATTTCAATTAAATTAATCTTTTAAGCACATAAATCAATTAAAATTCTATTATTAAGGATCAAATAGGGGCAAAAATACGCACTCATCAACCTTCTTTTGATGAATAAAATCATTGGTTGTTCCTTAAAGATTTTTCTGCTTCATTTTAATTGTCATCGAGCTCGCTTTTAACTGTTTGAAGAACTGTTAGTAAATAGATATAAATTTTTCCCATGCGAAAGATATAACTAATCAATTTTCTAGAAGAACTCAAACCAATCAAGATTATTACGATGGGTTTCAACAATCTTTTATTTGACTAAGTTAAAATTCGATCTATTCGGGCTCTAAAGTAACTCATCATTTAATCAAATATATCACCGATCAACCGAGGTTCTGAAAGAACTTGCCCTTTAACCAATCGAGGTCCTTAGTAGGAAGTTTCAATGAACTTCCCTAAACTAAGTTAAAAAAACTGATCGACCAAGGATTTTAGCAAAGAAAAGTCGAGTCCAAGTCCTATATAAAGAGACCAAGGAGAAACAAAAAAGAGAAGCTCGAAACTTCAGAGTTTAGGAACCCTTAGGGGGGGGCTAAATTCGTTCTCTCTCTCTCTTCAAATTCTTCTTTTATTTTTGTTTTATTTTGCATTTCATAAAGAGTTAAACGTCAAGCATTAGTTCCACTGTAATTTTTTAATTGGATTATGAGGTTATACTAATAAATTTGTTTGTTCTTTCAATTTTTGTTGTGATTTATTTTCATATATGTCTTTTGGTTCTTAATCTAGTAAAATTAATTATTTTTACATTGTAGCAAGTTAGCATAGTGTTAAATCTACATAACGTAACAATTATGAGTCTAGGTGTTTTTAAATTTTAATTGAAAAATTACTTTGGTTAAATTTAGAAACTTTCATATGATTGAATGAGTTTTTGCTAAAAATTGAGAAGTTACTTTGATTAATTAGCTTTTTACTATATAAAAGAGGTAAAAGAAATACATGATTAAATATAATAATGTTTAATTGAGAAGTTACCTTAGTTAAATTTACTATAACTAATCTATAAATCCAGGATTGTGTCAAAACGTGTCGGCACCCCTACATTCCACAACATTATTTACTTTTTAAATATAATTTATACGCATTTTTAATAAATAAATCCAAAGATATATTAGGAATTATATTATCATGTAATTTTTTTCTTTTGTAGAAACTTCTATTTAAATTTAGTGACTTCTTTCTTAAATCAAACCATATATAATTTTTAACTTTCTTTTCCTTTTCCTTTCTATCCTCACTCAATGTAAACAAACCCTTAGGAGTTTACTCTTCCTATTTATTTTCTTCCGATCGTTTTCATTTTTAATACAAATATTTCTTAATTTTAAGAAAGTACAAAACCTAACGCGGGTAAACATTTTAAGGTGTTTTCTTTTTATAATAAATGTTTTAATTGGATGGTTCTTGCCCCTTTTACCCCCCTCATTTTCTTCTTGAAAAGTCAAAAGCCTCTTTAGAGGTATACTACTAGTCTATGCTTCTAATCATTCCTTTTTCAGAATAAAGCAATCAATTTTAAAAAAAAAACAAAAAAAGCACAAGACGACAATGATTACATGTGTCCAGCATTTGTTTCTCGAGAGGGAGACAGCTTTTTTCCTATATTATTACAACCATTTGTTTTCCTTAATTGAACTTTTTCTATTATTCATTGAGATCGGTTTGGTTTCTCATTTTCTCCGTGATTATAGTATCTACTATTTGGTCAGTTGGGGTTTTTCGGGTTAATATCGCTTTTTCTGCTCGCATGAGTTCAGATTATGTTGTTTTTCCTTCGGAGGTTTCGATTTTATATTTTAAAATATATTAAAATCACTTTTAATATATTAACATTAGTATATTTTAAAAATTTAGAAGAAGAATAAAAAAAAAAAACTCAACTTTCAACTCACACCGAAACTGTGATCAAATTAATTTATGTTTGACTAACATTTCACCTTTAATCACAACCCTTCTGCTAATTCTCCATGCTTTAAACTAAAAATTGACATGATATTCTATACTGTATATAATACTAAACATAATAAAAGAATTTCCAGAGGAATATATGTAAGGTCCATCAAAGTTTGGCTGGCCATTTCAGTCCTAAAGTTAAGGGCTGTCCTCTTGTGTTTGGACTTAGGACTGGTCAAATTGATAAAACCCTTTCAGGTTGCGCTAATCCTCACTTTGCACTCTTGCAGAAGATTCAGTAGTCGTCACTTCCCTTTTCCGCACTAGAGCTCTGCTAGGGTTAGCTTTGCCGTCTCGAACTGGTCCGCTCAAAGCTCACGTTCTACTTTCTGCTCCATGTAAGTGACCCTGAACCTACTGTTCTTACTTCCTTGTGGTCCTTTTTGTATTCCACCGTTTAGGGTTAGTCAATAACCTCATTCTTCCCACTATATCGCTGGTCCGACAGTTTCCAGGTCCGCCTCTCGAGCTGCTGTGCTCCGTGGTCCAGTGTCGAGGTCTCGTACAAGCCTTTTTCCAGGTACGGGAAGTTAGGGTTTCGAGTTTAAGTTGATTTCTGGTCTGTTCTTGAGTTTGCTTGATGTTGTATGGTGAAATCATTGTTTTTGGTGCGTGGAATACCCTGTGTGTTTGTTTGGATCGGAATATACATGTGTTGCAGGTGAGATCAGGGCGAGGACTGTTAATCTCGCCCAGGCGAGTCGAACTCGCCTAAGCGAGTCTGACGAAGGCTCGCCCACACCAGTTTGCGCGAAAGGTCGCCCAGGCGACCCGCTCAAATTTTGAGCGAGCAAACAACTCGCCCAAGCGAGAGGGGTCTCGCCTAAGCGAGATCCTGCGTTGCTTTCCTGCTTCCGTTTTGAGCCCTCGCCTAGGCGGAGGGGGACTCGCCTGAGCGAGACTGTCTCGCCTGAGCGAGACCCCTCAGCCTGAGCGAGGTGCTGGGTGAGACAGTGTTGTGATTGGATGTTTGTTTATTTCTAGATAATCTGTTTTGGTGGGGTATGAATGTATGATGAGGGACATGTATATGAGGGAGTATGATCTATACGTAGCATGATTCATGAATTATAAATGATGGGTTGGTATGAAAGTTGGCATGAGAACTAAGTGAGTTGGTCATTGTTAAAGTGGCATGAAAATGTGATGAATTGAAATCCTATGAGCATGGATGGTTTATGATGAGTTGAAACGGGTTGGGCCTGGAACATGGAAGGCTTCGACTTTAAAGGTTGGTACGATTAATGTATACTTATGCATGGTGAACATTCTTTAACTATGTGAATATGATTGGTATGTGTCAGTGCATAGTTCCTTGGAGTCTCTAGGTGAGACTTTCTAGGTCGCGCTTCAGTGGTCGGGACGTAATTCCATGGCCCCTGTTAGTGGGTGTTCATGGTGGTGCCTCATTTGTATAGCTAGGTAAGGATTCAAGGTAAGGTTGCATCCTGACACTCTGAGGACTGACTCCTGTGGTGAGAGTAGCAGGAGGCCCGAAATTCATTAAGGGCTAACCTTGTGGTGAGGGAAACTTGATTCATTGTAACACTTGTAACACATAGCTCGGGGGTGAGCAGAGGTATCCACCACAAGTGCAAGCATCCGCTGAATCCGACCAGGTTATACGTATTCAGATGAGTTGAGTCGAGTCGTAGTGTATTGAATGAAGAGTCGTGACATGCTTGATTGTTGTATGGATATGGGATGGTGAAAATATAATTGACTGTATGATGAATATGTTATTGGCTCTAGCTTACTCGTTTTGTTGTATGGTTGTATTGTATGTGGCTGTTCTTTCTTACGATGATCATTAATTTGATTGACGGGAGCAGATGGGCGAGGTTCTCGTGGCCAACAAGGGAATGGTGATTCTGCTACTTAGCCATCTGGGCTGAAGTTATTTTCTTCATGTTTCCTTTAGGGCTATGGCCCATGTATCGCTTTATGTATTTCTACCCTACACTCTTTGTTAGACTTGTATCTGGTTTCCGTTGGCATCATGGTGTGCCCAAGTTGTAGAGGTTGGGTTAAGGACCCCAAGACTACGCTACTGCACTATCGTTTGCGTGACGTTTCCTTTAATTTCGTTTAATAATTAAATGGGACGTTACAATATCAAATGTACAAAATGAATTTAACAAACAAAACAATTGGAAAACTTTAAATATATTGATAAAATAACAATTACGACTTCCAAATCACACTACAAGAAAATGCTTCATTAGTAACCAATTTTAATGACCAAAAGTTGTTAGTTACTATAATTACTAATTTAGATACAAGTTTACAAAGTAAAAAAATTATTGGTTACTAAAATAGTTACTATTATGAATAAAAAATTGTAATTGGTCACTAAATTGATTTTTAAAATTAACTACCATAGTTTTGGCTACCAAAGAAATATGGTTACTAAAAATTAGCTACCTAAGTTTTGGCTACCAGAATAACTTAGTTACTAAATTGGTTTCTAATTAATTAGTGACAAATTTAGTGACAAATTATAATTTTTTATTTATATTAGTGACTATTTTAGTAACCAATAAATTTTAATTTTGTAAATTGGTATCTAAATTGGTCATTATAGTGACTAACAACTTTTAGTCACTAAAATTGATTACTAATAAGACATTTTCTTGTAGTGTCATTACATGATTGACTATAGAACAAACAAACATGTTCATAGAGATGAGATTCACACATATACAAATATAAAATCATAGTAATAGTAATAATCTTTCACAAATAAGTTTCTACAAAGCGTCATATAAAACATCTTCATTTTTACAAAAACAACCATTAAATTATGAGCTATACAAAAAAAATTATATTATTTACATCCATCAAACCAAGAAAAGAAACAGTACTTTGAAATGCATCTACTCCTACTAGTTATCACCACTAGCTCTTGAAACATCTTATGCTCACGTCAAATTGATAATCGTCGCAAAGAAAAATAAAACACAAAATCACAAACAAAAAAGGGTAAGTTAATGCTCACATTAACATACATATACAACTTATCACTTAATATTTCAACCAATTCAAAACATAGCCTTTAATGATCTAGTCACCACACCATTCATAGACACCTAAGAAAAATATAATACTAGACATGATATCCGAATTTATGCATTGACTCAGACTCCAAAAGTTGTGCGCCTATTGTCAAATGAAATTGAAATCCTTAAACCTCCATTGTTACACGCATAAAACCTAGTTTCCCCAAACCTCAAGTGTTACATACCAGTAATAGAACTTGGTTTTCCCCTCATCGTGACTAGGCAAATTCTCAATACTTTACTTTTTACCACCTAGACCTCGTCCCTTACATGACTCTGTGAGTCTAGTAAAGAATAGGGATGAAAGGGTGTCCCTAGTAAATGCATAACATTAACTAACTTACCATAGGCTTCCTCTTTCAAAATCAATATGTTAATATTTTAATCATGTTTTTTTTTTATTTAAATTAAAGTATAGCGGATACTTGTATACGATAGTCATACCAGTCCCGTTAACATGCGGGTATAAAATATATTCGTACCTATTATCTGTGGATATCCATTTATAATATTTATTGCTTACTAATTACGAGTTTTATTCGCAAATACCCACAAGTACGAATTTTTTTAACATCCCACGTGCCACACGACGTGGCAGCAACGAACTCAAATTGTCAATGCCTATGACAATGGCTGGTAAAGGGCTCGTTACAATGACCTTCGCAAGGGATGGGAGGAGTCGCTTCACGAAGAAGGAAATGCCACCCTTGATACCTCTAGTCATGGTGACGCAATGTGATGATGACGGTTCAATCTCCAACGTGGCGACGACGCTTTGATGACAGATGCGATAATTGGTCGTGGCAATGCTTGTCAAAGAAGGAGAAGCGGTGGCTCTACTAGACATAGCAAGGGTTTCCTATTTTAGGGATTTGGAAAAAGGGGATTCGTGAAACTTACATCTTGGAGACGAAGATGAAGATGGAAAGGTTGAAGAAAGAGACCTCCAGATATGAAAGAAAGAAAAGAAAAAGAAAAAGAAAGTTTCTTACAAGAGAAAGAACAAAAATAAGCTTAAGAGTAGCGAACAGATAGATGAATGCCAAATTAAAAACATTATAACTATAAGAAGAGGAATATGAAAAGCATTATAAATATAAGAAAAGGGGAAATCCGAAAGGTTAAGGTGGGAATTAAGGTGAAAAATTTCAATTGGTGAAAAAAGGTTTTTTGAAAAACTCTTGAAACTTAATAAAAGTTTAAATCTCCGTAATGTTTATCGGATCATACTAACAGGTGCTCGACACTAATTAAAAAAATAATTAATATGCCTTAAATTTTATAAAAGTATATAATTAAGTGCAATAATAAATGAATTTTGACCTAATTATTATAAATGTAACTTCACTTTATTTAAAGGACAAAAATGTAATTAATAATTTATTTGATGTACACCTATGAAACATTAAAAAATAATTAAATAATTATATTTTAATATGGCTAAAAATCATAATATAATTAAATGTACAAAAAGAAAATTAATTTAAAAGAGCGACAAAAAATATTACGAAGAAAGGATAATTTTTTTCATGAAAGTGCAATATTTTCATCATAAAATAATTTGAGAAAAACTACAAATTTCAAAGAGATTTTTCTTTTTTCTTGCAAAAATTAAAGACTGCACCTTTTAAACATTTCAAGCTTCTACCGAGAGACTGTTCAAGTGTCAATAAGATATTTTTTCTTGCATTTTAGTAGAGGTCTTAGAAATTTCAAAATGTTTATTTTGTGCCAAAAATATTTTTTAAAAATTCTAAAAGATACTCTTGTCTTTATAAGATATGTTATATAAGTTTATATTATTTTAATTAATAAAATTAATTATTTCAGTTTTCAATATAAAAAAAATGAGATTAAAGATTATTAATTATACCTGCTACTAATTAGCATTCTCCATATCTAACATTTACTAAAGTTATTATAACCTCCAATAATAAATGTCATCAAAATCAAATATTTTGTAGTGGTTATAGGCAAACTCAAAAAAGATGAATATAAAAGTAAATCGTAATTAACCATATTAATTATTAAAGAAAATGGAACAAACATTCTTGTTTCTAACATGTATCCTAGTTAGGGAGGTCAAAAAAATTCGTACCTGCAAGTATTTATAGATAAAACCCGCAACGGATAAGAAATGAATATTGTAAATGGATACCCGCGAGTAATGGGTACATGTATTTGTAATATCCGTATGTTAACGGGATGAGTATCATAGTATCTGTACCTGTAAATATCCATAGATATTAAAAAATTAGGTGGATACCCACATAATAAATATCCGACAAATATAGATACGGATACATAATATATATTTATCCAATAAAATACGAAGAAACTATTACTGGTAATTTACTCCCGGGGTTGACATCCCTCGTCCCAGCGTGATTTGCTCTAACAGTGTTGTCTTTATCGTTCCCTTTCTTGATTCCGCATTTGTAGCTAAAATATCTGACGTGTCACTTTCGTCAACAACGGTACCAAACCATCCTAGTGGTCCACAGCGTGCTCTTTTTCACTCTTTTTGACATTTTCAAATGCCAAATTCCTTTCATCTCGCTCATTACATTTCCAACTGAGCTCAACATCAAACTAAGCTTCGTGTCTGGTTCGTCCAACCAAACACCTGCGGTAAGGTTTCCAAAAATTAAAATTTCTTCTTGTTTTCTCCAAGTACGACGTTGATTTTTCACTTTTGAGGCCTCGTTAATATGATCAGCATCTTCATTCATGGGTAAGATCACAACGCAGCCTTTATCTCGAGAGCCTTCCAATTACGATGAAGCTTTCATGCACCAGAGCTTGCTTTTTGATGATAGTCTAAAGGTAACTTCAATGCACTGTGCTTCGTTTTTTTTTTCTTCTTTTTAATATTCTGTACCTCATAGAACTCTTAAGCAAAGTTGTATTTTGACATATCCATACATAATACAAGGATTTGAAAAATCTGAGAGCACAACTATACTCAGCAGCTGAGTATTTTGAACTCTCTTACGCCAATGATGACCAAAAGCATATGTAAGTTACCTTTTCTGTTTCAATTAGTTAATATTTCTGTTCTAATCGGATGAATTTTGCAATTACCATGTTATAAGAGTAGAAAATGAAAAAAAAAATTATGAATCAAAGTATTTATACTAACTTTTTTATTTAAATTTATCAAAGTAATTATGTGACAAATTAAATTTATACTAACTTTTTTATTTAAAAATTATCCAAACAGTATTTATTTTGATATACCATTATTATATCCTTTATACCCTTCTTTAATTTCTTTTCTCTCATATTAGCAGGGTGATTGAAACATTGAAGGATTATACCATCAAAGCTTTGATAAATACGGTGGATCATTTAGGGTCTGTGACCTATAAAGTAAATGACTTGTTAGATGAAAAGATGGCTGAGGTTTCTGGAGCAAAGTTACGTGTATCATGCATAGAACAGGTATCCTCAATCCTTTCCATTCAGCTTGAGATAAAAGCTCTTAAAGGATATTGAACATAATTGCAAAGATGATGAACGGTTTTTTTTTTTTTTTTTTTTTTACTTTTTTTTTAAAATTGTAAAGATATTTCAATGACTAAAATCCATTTTCGGTCAATATGGGTCAAAATGGTCATTATTTTAACACCCCTAAACCAGGTAACTCGTTACCTTACTATGTTTTTTTTTTTCTTATAGTGAATGTATAAGCAATCTAGCAAACTCATCTACTGAACCATAGACTCAATAGACGTGCCTAACGAGCAAAATAAAGTGTAACATCTTCTTAGTTATATATATATATATATATATATATATATATATATATATATAT
>Ga0214545_1011419_pt1 | contig 12252 bp, 2 predicted proteins | sample CNSS4metaG_FD_160064 | JGI IMG/M metagenome (GOLD analysis project Ga0214545, IMG submission 160064) | Root nodule microbial communities from cowpea collected in UCLA plant growth center, Los Angeles, California, USA - CNSS4 | ecosystem: Host-associated > Plants > Roots > Nodule | place: USA... | reverse complement strand
AAAGCTATAGTATAACTCTAATTAACATTTATAAAAAGGAATCGTTTATTAAAAAAGAATATTATAAATTGTAAGGCCCAATTTTTCTGCCCTAATGTTTTAAGGGATTCCTTTAACCTAATGGGCCTAAGGGCTGACCCAAGGAGGAAAATCAGAGCCTAATCTACCCTAACGTTTCCATTTCTCTCACTTTCAGAAACAGTCTCCTTGCCTCCTTGAGCAGCTACAACGCTCTGCTAGGGTTTTGCCGTCAACCTCCTTCAAGCTAGCTCAAGTCAGGTTCCACTCCATGTAAGTCAACCTCGAACTCTTGTGACATCTCTCTGGGCATACTTTTACCGTTAGGGTTTGGTAATAACTCGTTCCTATTTCTGTTTTACCAATTGTTTTCAGCTCTTTGGTCATCCTTAGGACAGTCGTGCTCACTGTGTGCGTATCGGGGTATTCCGCTAGCTTATTTTCCAAGTAAGGGAAGCTAGGGTTTTCTGTTTATTGTGATTTTCTGCTCGCTTTACTTTGTTTCGTGTTTGTATGGATATGTTGCCATTGTGTTTGATTTGGAATATGTTAAAGCATGATTTGATTTGAATGTTTGGCTGTTGCACGAGAGAATAGTGGTGAACACTGGTTTTCTCGCCCAAGCGAGCTTGTCTCGCCTAGGCGAGATTAACAGACGCTCGCCCAGGATCTGCTGCTCGAACTGTCGCTTAGGCGACGAGTTTTCTTTTTGAGCGAGGAGTGGTCTCGCCTAGGCGAGAAAGGGCTCGCCTGAGCGAGACCTCGTAGAGTCCACTGCTCCCCTGTTCGAGCTCTCGCCTAGGCGAGAAGGGGCTCGCCTGAGCGAGAGGACCTCCCTCGCTTGAGCAAGATCCTCTAGCTTGAGCGAGACTGGGGACAGGTTTTGGTACTATTGATTGCTCGGTTCACTGATGTGTTGCTTGGCTTGCTTGACCTGAATGCTTTACTAGAAAAGTTTGAGGGATGATGCCATGATTACTGTATAAGGTCGAGATGAAAATAATATGTTGCTTTATTGTGTATGGATTGGGAACTGTGAGTTGTATGATTGGTGGTTTATATACCTATATCTATCAACCTGATATTAGTATTTATGAGGACTCTCTGATTGGTTGGTAAAACATGTACAAAGTCTGAGTAGGACGTAATTCCATGACTCTTGTAGTGGGAGCTCTTGGTGGTGCCTCCCCTAATGGACATAATCCCATGGACCTTCCTAGTGAAAGTCCCTGGTGGTGCCTTATCTAATGGACGTAATTCCATGAACCTCTGGGTGAGAGTTCATGGTGGTGCCTCAACCTCGGGACGTAATTCCACGAGAGTACGTGGTGGTGCCTCAAGGCCAGGACGTAATTCCACGAAGGCCTCATGGTGGTGCCTCATGTAAGGATGTAATTCCGCGAAGGCCTCGTGGTGATGCCTCACTACTAAGACGTAATTCCACAGTTTGGTGGTGGTGCCTCATCGTATGTATCCGGATAGTCAAGTCTTAGTGTCTTATGTAGTTTGGTACTTCTTGTGTGGATGTATGTTAATTATGCTTGACTATGAACTCGTATGTTGAGTGTTATGATATAAGAATCTTTTTGCACTAGCTTACCCCTTTGCTTGTTTATATGATTGTGTGTGGTATACTCCTTTGCGATGATCATCGATTCTATTGATGTGAGCATATGTGAGAACCCCTGACACTAGTAATGACAATAGGGATGTTGCAGCTTGATGTCTATGGACGGGTATTGGGCTCACTATAGAGCCGCAACTAAGAGAATCTTATTAGTTAGATTTCTATTGTTCTGGATAAGAACTTGTGCTACTTTTGAACTATTGTACTCGTGTTAGGCAATATGGTCCTCTTTTCTTTTATCATGAATATGTTTGGGGTATTGTGTACTTCATATCCCAATTTCCATACTCTCTGAATATTTATGTATGTGGCATTCTATTAAATTAAATTTATCTATTTAATTGGGACATTACACAAACTCACTTAAAAGATAAATAAGTTAGAATAAATTTTTGGCGGTTAAATATGTTTTTAGTCCCTTAATTTTCAGTTGATTTTAAAATTAATCTATTTCAAAATTTTAGACCAATTTAATCTTTCATTTTTTAAAATACATAAATTTAGTTATTTTAATTTAATTTTATTTAACATTTGAATCGCGTTTCATGTTTACAAAATCTACTTTAAAATAATTTGTATCGATATGAATAGAAAAACCAGAAAGAGACTACTACAATACTTGTTGCTTCTTTGAAATTGAATGTATCTAAAGATGTGGCAAAATGCAACACTGCCACATTTTTTTGGTCCAGACACTAGCTAGACAAACCAAAATGATAAGTATGTTCGTAGGTACCTATAATAGACTACAACACTCTTCATACTAGATTCTAAAATAATTTCAAACACACATTTACTTATGCATAATGAATTTCCCAGTCATAGATTTTGTCCATCACTGTATCCCATTACAGCGATTCACTGTTTCAAATTATTACTCTTATTTATAATATTAAATACCATCAATAGTGCATAGTTGTTTGATTATATTTCTGGGTTTTAATTATCAACAATTATTACTTATAAAAGTAACTTGTTTTGTATGTGTACTTTTCTCTAATTTTCATTACATGTCTATCTAATATCACTCACTTTATTGTTAGAAGGATATATTAGTAAATTACATGTTTAAATATATTTATAAAAAATTTAAATAATAAGTTTTTAAGATATTTTTCTAAAAATATACACTCGTTGATTAACAAATCATAAATATAATACTATTTTTAAGGGACAATAGATCGTAAGAAACTATACTTTAATTAAAAGACCATAAAACAAACGGATATGGATATTTCGTCATATTACAAGAACTATTGAAATATTGTTAAAGCTAAAAGATATTTCGAATTTCTATAGAATAAACGTATTTTAGTTCTTTTTTTTATTATTAATTTTTTTAGTTTTATTAACGAAGAAATAAATTATTAAAAAGCATATCACACGTGAAAAATTGAGAAATAAAATATTTTTATTTTTTGTATAGACTAAAATCAATTCTTGCTAATTTATGGAATTAAAACTTGTTTTTGATTACGTATTGTTAGATTAGATTAGATAAGGCAAAGGAAAGAAAACATGATATTTCCAAAATATTAAATTTGATGGAACAATCTACCTTGGGATAGGGCCATGCAATGCACCTTCTTGTAACAGCACGTGTCAGAGCCATTCACGTGCCAAATCGTGGTCCAAGTATAATAGAGTCAAACGTGTATATTAACGTATCTTATAGCAGCACGTGTCAGAGCCACTTACAGAGTGAATGGTTTAAACCACTTCACGTGCCAAAAATGGTCCATTGGGTCCAAGACCTAAACCTAGACCTAGTTCACTAGGGTGAAAGTGGTACTATGCGAGTAAGTGTTTTCTTTCGTATGTTTTTGTCAAGTAACTATCAATTAAATGGTAGTGTATCAAAATCCATATTATAAATTCATTTTTAATTACTTTTTATTAAAATTATTGTTAAAATTCGTAAGAGTGGTTGTTGTTTTGTTAATATAAATTTTCTCTGATAAAAATTAATATGTTTAAACAAATAGTGCAAGTCTATATCAATCATACTATACTTGCATTAATTTTAAGGGTTAAATACGTTTTTGGTTCCTTAATTTTGAGTGAATTTTAAAATTAGTCTATTTCAAAATTTTAGATCAATTCTTATTTTTCGAAATACGTGAATTTAGTCATTTTAATCAAATTTTGTTAGTTTTATTTGATGTTTCGTACACATTTGAAAATTATATTTGAGTTGTTTATACTGTTTGATATATTTTTATTTTAATGTTAAATCAAATACTATTATGAAACATGTTTAAAATGTCAAAATGTCAAATAAACTTAACAAAATTTGGTTAAAATGACTAAATTCACGTATTTCGAAAGATGAAGGACTAAACTGGTCCAAAGTTTCAAAATGAACTAATTTCAAAATTCACATAAATCAAGGGACCAAAAACATATTTAACCCTAATTTTAATAATTTAGTTTTATTATATACATTTTTTTTTCATAGATTGTTAATACATTTTTTTCATGGTTAATCAATTAAAAATGTTATGAGTGCTTAATAATAATTATAGAAATTAATTAAATCATTATGTATAATAATTTAGAAAATAGTATAAACGTGAGTGCTTAATCTATTTTTGATTGGATGCATGTAAATAGCACAAAAATGCATCAAATTTAAGCTATTAATAGAAATAGCTACGCATGCTCCTCAGTTTAAGTTTCAAAGCTTTTGGATAAATATAAAACATAATAATTATTAGAAATGATTTTATCTTTATGCTGAAAAAAGGTGAATGCTATCACGAATTGAGGTTCTTATTATATTATTGGCATAGGATTAACATACAGTGCTTTTAGGAACAAAATGATCCAAGAATCCGTGGAAGTGCTTTTGTTCAGAACAAGCACACTCAAACAATAATAATTATATCTTTATCTATTGGCAAGTACAAGATCACATGAATAAGATTCGATACATGCATACACCCATGTGTGTTTTAAGAAGAACAAATAATAATAATGAATAAGAATAATTAGCATGATATTATCAGAATTATAACCTTTGTATCCATATATATTTTTGTTTTTATCAAATTTCATTTTTTTTTGGTTGAGAAATGATAAATATAGATGAAATTTTTTTATATTATATTTATCAAAAGGCAAAACTATTATATTTATAGAAACATGAACACATTGCAAGTGTAAGAACTATAATTAAAAACAATTCAAATTAGTATATTTAAACACAATCTCTATAAGGTTCAATGTAATTAACAGCTCACTTAGATTCTTAAACACGTTATCAAATGTGTCTTTTCTATCACGTGGATGAAAAGTATAAATGACCAGATACTTAATTTCTTATTACGTGAATGAAAAAAATTATCAGAAAAAACTCACTTTGACAATTTTAACATAAGAAACTTTAGAAGACTTTTATTGAAAGTTTCTTATGCTTTCTTATTCCTTTTTCTGGATTTTTATTAAAATATATTCTTCAACCCAAAAAAAATTGTACAATAAAAAGATATTATAATATAAATTTTAAACTAATAATTAGTAAAACATACAATTATTAGAATAATAAGAAACAATTAAGAAATAACACTACAAAAAAATCTTTCATTAACGATCAATTTTAATGACAAATATTGTTAGTTACTAGTGACTTACAAAATAAAAAATTATTGATTACTAAAATAATTACTATTATACTATTATAAATAAAAAAAATTATAATTGATTTCTAAAATTGAGCTACCAAAGTTTTGACTACTAAAGGAATTAACTTATAAACTAAACATTAGTTACTAAAAGAATTAATTTCTAATTAATTTAACGACCAATTATAATTTATTAATCATAATAGTGACTATTTTAATAATTAATAATTTTTTATTTTATAAATTAATATATAAATTGGACACTATAATGACTAAAAATTTTTTGTCACTAAAATTGATTATTATTTAAGATTTTTTTTGCAGTATAACTTTTAAGAGAAGAAATTCATTGAAAATATATAACATCAATAAAACTTAATTTCAATTCATAAAAAATGCATTCCACCTTCAACTTAAAACTTAAAACTTAAAATTAATAATTTTATGAGTCTTCTGATTTATAAGATACTTAACTTCTTTTTTCTTTTTTTTTTATATACACTACTTATTAAACTCACACTTATTATGAATATATTTATTTGTGTATGTATTAAATATTTTTCTTCTCCTAGACTCTTTTAGCCTTTTAATTTACTATTGACTAGTAGCATTAAATTTAATGATGTCCGGAATAGCCTCCAATTTTCTTGTTAGATATTTGTTGGGAATTTGTAACAGGAACCTGAAAAACATGATTGAGGTTGTGTGGGTCTCATGGTGAGAAACAACAATGTTTTCCTTTTGCCACACAAATTCTTGCTTTGCAAACTCAACAATATTTCTTAGTAAATTATCTGCGTTCAATAATGAAGTCCATGAAATTTGTCCTTGTTTGACTCCACCGTTGTTTGGGCACACCACTATATGTGCATCTATCTTGAGCAGTGAGACCCTACCAAATATTAAATACTCCTGAAGATCCATTGCCATCAGACGTTGAAAGTACGAAGATCATTGTCTAATTGTTGGTGGAAGCCAGCCTCAGCTTGCTTTCTTTGGACCATTTTCGCAAACACCTTCACTACAATTCAAATTGGCCATCACACACCTTGCACATGAATTCACAGACCAAATCAAGGACCTTTCTGAATCAACCCTTTTCTTTTTCTGCAAAATAGGGTGCACAACGGGTCATCAATATATGCATATCATTCTCAGTGTCTACAGACTCATCAACAAAGAGGAAACCAAATATTGGGTGACATGTGACCCCGATTACTCCTGTGGGGGCAAATCCTTGATTTGCATACACCTAATGACATGGTGGTGGGGTTTCTTCCAAATTAATATAATTACGATATATCAAGGTATAACACAATTCACAAATACCTTTGTCTTTTATATACACACATATTATGTGTCTTGAGGGATGCGAGGGAATTCAAGTGTGACTCGCACGAGGTATAAAAATGAGAAAGTTGAGTATTATGTAAAAATTAAAACCCCATAAATTTATTGTCTTAATGTGTTTATGCGAGTTGGACTCAAGTTCTATTGGGGTTGTTTATCTCCCTATGATCCTCCTTCAGAAAATCCATCATTGTAACAAAGTCAATGGTTAGTCTTGGTGACCGACTCATACAAGTACAATATAATTTATATACCAAAAGTCTTCCTAGGAAGGGTTCAAGTAAGTATGTTTTGTTATAATGAACGATGGTACGATTAAAGATACTCATGGTTATAAGTGCTCCCGCTTGAAAAAAAAGTTTACTAATGTGAAAAGGACTTACCTTCAAGGGGAATATTGTTATGAATGCAAGAATCTAAGTCCTGCCTTTGTAAAAGTAGGAAAATTGAACACCATATAAGAATCAAGACTTATAAATTTATTATTTTACAATTTTATGTTAAAGATTATAATTCCTCATATGAATCAGACTGAGATCTTATTGGTGTTATTTATCTTTCCGTGATCTTTCCTCAAAAGAACCATCATACAAACAATATGATCCTTATGAACAATAATGAGATGACTAGAATTATTTGGCATGATGAAAGGCAATGAATGTGCAATGACCTATTATAGGTCACATCCACACGCACAATTATTGATTTCACTAAATTTGTCATTTGGGAGGGTTTCATGGATGGGGAACCACGTAGGTGAGAGACATTTTCCCGTAGGTTTCAAACAAGTGTACATGGAGTGAGTTTCCTAACCCTCGTGGCAATGCCTCCATTGACTCCTAATTGAGCTTTATACATAAGTAGGATAGGTTAAGTGTTTTCAACATGTTAAGACCTTTTTGTAACGACATCGTTAAACACATCTTCACAACCTTGTCCTGTTCAGAATGGAAAGATCGAAAAGCCTACAAAATGTTAATATTAAAATCTCCTATAAAACACATATATTAATTTTGAAAAAGCAAAAGTCTATGAAGTAAAAATATCTGAAAGCTAGTTGGCAGTTGTTTCTGAATTGAAAGCTAAAGGCCAACTAGTTAGGTCACGTTTGGGATGAGGTTTAATTGTAAGTTCCAAAAGTATTAAAACTATAATTGGAATGGCTTTAAAATATTACATTTTTGCTTAGGATGAGTTTTCTTTTTTGTCGTTTTTTTTTTAATTTTTAAATTTAAAATAAAATAGTTTCAAATTTCTTTATCATGTTAAAGCTAATTTAAAAAATATTTTGAATGTCGCGACAATGTCTAAAATATTAACGATATTAATTAATGTTGTTTTTCATATTTTTATCTTGATAATATGCTTAAGTGATGGTAACATGTGTTAGAAGTCTCATATCAATTAGAGATAAAACGATTTAAGTGGGTGCAAACCTCACCTTACAAGTCAATTTTGTAGATTTGAGTTAAATTTAAAACCTAATGTGGTATGTGAGTTATGAATTTGAACATATCTAACCAAAATTTGATGTTCGTTGGACTTATCTTTTTATCCATTATCGGATTGTTTAAAGTTCACTTCTTAACGACATGTTATTTGATAAAAAAAAAGAATAGGAACAATAAAAGTAATATTATTATTTATAATGAAAAAATATTTATATTTTTTTTAAGGTAAACGCCAAAGTGTTTTGAGATTGAGTTAAAAACGATCTCAACTCTTTATTTTTTTCAAACATGTTTGATATTCTTATTCTGTTAACTGAAAATTAACTTTGTCCTACTCAATTGATTTTAGCTTCACATAGTTGTAAGGTTGGGAGATTCGAGATGGTAATCAGAAACAATGTTGTAAGTGTGAGAGTGAGAGAGGTGTGTGAATGTAATGGTAAAGGAAAAGGCATTATCTTCGCCCATGGGAATAGTGAAAGTGATCAAAGACTAAAGTTTTTGCTTTCTCTTTCTTTATATCTTATCCCTCTCTACAACTCCATTTTTTAACTTTCTAGTTTTTTTATTGATTAAGTAACCACCGTAGCTTGCACATTTAGCTCTCCCACACTATTTAATAAAAGCCTTCCCTTTTCAGATGGGAAAATAAAAACAAAACAAATATGTTTTGTAAACCCTAATTTTAGTCTAGGAAACAAAAGTAATAATTTGTCATTACTTCTTTTATTCTATTATAATTTTTTCAAATTTATTTCAACTTAAACTAACGACTTGTCGAACATGATATAAGGAATGTCAGAGGGGTATTCATTATTGAAATTAAAACTTACGTGTATGTGCACTGATGTGATTTCGGATGGAAGGTTATAGTATATGTGGTGTTAATGCAACGTTGAAAATGAGATATGATCCGAAAAAATATTAAAATTTATTAATTTTCAAATTAAAATTATTTCATGAACAAATTAATGCTTGACAGATTTTTTTTTACAGTTTTTTCTAATTTTTTATTTTTTATTTATCCACAAATTATTTTCATTAATTTTTTTTTCTCAAAAGTCCAGAAGTTGGTCCACCTATGTTTTCATACTTATGCTAGTAATTTCGGTGTTCAATAGTGTGCTATAATCATGCCTCCTAAAGAGTTGAAGAGCTATGTCGTCCTTCATGATGTAATATATCTACAAGAAAGTAATAAATGCATAAATTTAGTTTTGTTCAATGTTTATAATCAATAATTTAAATTTTTATTTTAAAAAATCTATGATTTTAGTTTAATAGTCAACTTTGGTAATATTAAAAAAAATTAACTAGATCATTATAGTAAATGAACTATGTGAACTTTATATTTCAATTACAAACTTGATTTTGTTAATACTGGACTAAAAATATTTTTTTATCAAAGTTATTCCAATTTATGAAATTACTAAAATTGAAGGTCGAGAAAAAAAATAGGAAGACTGAACTTTTATTTAAGAAAAATAAAATAAGTAATTAATTTAGTCTTTCAAATTCTATTCCACTGCCATGTAGTCTTTAAAAGATTTGTTTTAATTGCTTCATAATTTTATTTAAATTTCTAAAGTTAATCATTTTCCAATTTTATCCTTAGTTCAGAGACTTTAAATGATGTTAATAATAATATATTTAAGGATGAAAAATAAAAAAATTATATACAACTTTAAGAAGTTGAAAAGGATTTATTCAACTTTTTAATTTTAAAAATAATACAATGAAGATATATAATTAGTAATAAATCGACCGTATTTTCTTAAAAACAAAATAGTCGTTTTAGTTGCGGCTGAGTATAAATTTTTATGTTTTAATTATTTTGACCTTTTATTTTAACTAGAGGTGTTAATTTGGCCCCTAGTTCATGGGCCAGTCCTGACCCACTATTCATAAAGCCCCCTTTTAGGGGACCCCCAAATGAGGGGGCCAAAAAAAAGCCCCAGCCCCCAAAGCCCCCTCTCTAGTGGGTTAGGACTAGGGCTAAGGTGGGTTAGCCCCCCAAATAATACTACATTAAGTCAGAGTCAAAGATTAAGTTGAACGATCCAAACGGGTCCGATGACCCGGACGGGCTCGACAACCCGGACGAGCCTAATGACCAGGACATGCCTGATGACAAGGACAGACCCGACGACCAAGATGAGCCTGACGACCAGGACGGACTTGACAACCCGGACATGCTAAACAACACGGACGGGCCCAAAAACCCAGACGGGCCAGACGACCAAGATGGGCCCGACGACCAGGACGGGCCTGACGACCAGGACGAGCCTGACAACCCGGACATGCCAGACAACACGGACGGGCCAGACGAGCCAGATGGGCCCTACTCTAGAATAACATCCTAGAAATTTTATTTTTAAATTAATAAAACATTCAATTGCATACTCCAGAATAGAGATGGCAAATAAACCTGCTCCGTGGGTATTGCCCGAACCCGTCCCCATTTTGACGGGGAATCCCCGCATTGACTGGATATGGGTATGGGTATGGGTATGGGGAATCCCCGACTTTTTCAGTTGGGTATGGGGATGTACATATCCCCGACATAATACCTGTCCCCGCCATATCTCCGTTCTCGTTTAAATTATTAAAATATTCACAATTAATTAAGTAACCCTATATATATATATATATATATATATATATATATATATATATATATATTCTATTTTTTATTTCTTTTAATTATTTGATTTGTCATGAAACCCATTTGCATCTCTAATATATTTTTTATCTTATCATAACATTTATGTAATTATGTTAAAAAGATGTATGTTAATTAAATTTTTTTTATGCCTCACATTTGAATATTTGTATTATTTTTTAATATTTTTATTTATTATATATTTTCCTTTCACATGAAAATGTTTATACTCTCAATTTAAGGTAATATAAAAAAATTCTTTACTTATTATTATTATTATTATTATTATTATTAATATTATTAATTTTTGTTTAATTTGAAGAACTATTTTGTTTCATTAAAATAATTTTCGTTATTTTTCAACCATTGAGTATATATGTTGATATTTGAAAAAAATTTTTAGTTCTCTAAGGTATTTTTCATCTTAACATACCTTAATTATACATTTGATTTTCTTTGTGCGATTTCTTTCGATAGTCTCTCAAATTATTTCTGAAACACACATTTGTTAGTTTTTTAATATTTTTATTTATTGTTATTTTCATCATGTAAAATAATATTTTGATATATTCTATCTAATTATTTTTTATTTTATATCTCATTATTAATCATACTGTAATCTTTTCACTTCAAATTATGTTTGAAGTGGTTAAAATTATATATATATATATATATATATATATATATATATATATATATATATAATGATATTTAGGAATAGTATATGATAATTCACTACAAGAAAAATATGAAATAGTGACTGATTTAGTCATTAACCCCTATGAGTCACTATTTTTCGTCATTGATGATAGTAGTTGATTTATTGTCTGAATCAGTGATTAAATTAGTCACCGATTCAATGATCGAATCGGTACTTGATTTAGTGACCAATTTAATTAATAATTTATTTGTAATTTAATGACAAATTTTTTGGTCACTAATGATATTTCTATTTAATTTTAACCACTTCAAACATAAATTAATAATTAGTTCTCTAAGTTATTTTTCATCTTATCATACCTTAATTATACATTTGATTTCCTTTGTGCGATTTCTTTCAATAGTCTCTCAAATTATTTCTAAAACACACATTTGTTAGTTTTTAAAATTTTTATTTATTGTTTATTTTCATCATGTATAATAATATTTTGATATATTTTATCTAATTATTTTTATTTTATAACTCATTATTAATCATACTATAATTTTTACACTTTAATTGTATAAATAAATTTTATTTACTACAATATAAAAATTTAATGTAATTGCTATGAATATTTTTTTGTCACTATCCAACATATATTGAAATTCAAAAGATACAAAATCTATGTCAAAATTTTATTATTATGTTTATTATTTGTTCTTTGTGTCATTTTGATCAAGTGATTTATTACAACTTTTATTAGTGTATAAAAAAGAAATTCATTAGAATTTAAAAAATTGAAGTAAACAAACATTTAAAATATATTTTAATTTGAATATTTGTTTTCCTTTTATATTTTTTTGAAATATTTTTTAATT
>Ga0214545_1011415_pt1 | contig 12254 bp, 7 predicted proteins | sample CNSS4metaG_FD_160064 | JGI IMG/M metagenome (GOLD analysis project Ga0214545, IMG submission 160064) | Root nodule microbial communities from cowpea collected in UCLA plant growth center, Los Angeles, California, USA - CNSS4 | ecosystem: Host-associated > Plants > Roots > Nodule | place: USA... | reverse complement strand
TGAATCAAGCAAGATCCATCATGGTAGAATCAACCATCAATTCTTCTTGGATCTGTACTTGAGTTATCTTGCAGAATCTTCTGAAACTTTGTGTCTCTCAGATGGCTCTATCTCAGATGAAAACTGCATGATCTTTCTGATTTTTTCCAGACCCAAAACAGATTCCAAAACAGCTTTTATACAAAGGTTTTTGCTGTCACTAATTCGATTAGCAATTTACCTAATCGATTATCGTGAGTATACTTTCACTTACTTTGTACCATACTCACAGCTAATCCATTAGTTAAAAAATTAATCATATGCAGAATTACACAACAGGCCTGAAATACATTTGATAAAGAGAACCTAATTGCCTAATGCATATCCTAACTGAACCAAGCTATGTTTTATCCTAGATCAGTAGACATCATCAAAACTGTTCTTCATTTATGGATGAAAGGCTCCCCCTTCCAATACTTTCATCTTTCGGAATACGTGGATTTAGTCCTTTTAATCAAATTTTGTTAGATTTATTTGATGTTTGGTACGGATTGTATTTGAGTTGTTTATACTGTTTGACACATTTTTGCTTTAATGTTAAGTCAAATACTATTGTGAAACGCGCGCTTGAAATGTCAAATAAACTTAAGAAAATTTGATTAAAAGGAATAAATCCACGTATTTCAAAAGATGAAGGACTAAATTGGTTCAAAATTTCAAAATGCACTAATTCCAAAATTCACTGAAAGTTAAGAGACAAAAAACATATTTAACCCTTAAAAATATATAATGTAAAAAATGTATTATACTTTTAAATTACTTAATTTCAAAATATTTCAAATCATACCATTAAAAATATATTTTTACATCACATAATCCAAAATATGTAATAATAAAATCTAAACTATATCTTCGAATTCTAGATTATATACTTTGGAGCATATTTTCAAATTTCATAATCCGAAAATCTACTTTTCTTAAAACTTCCATGGTGGTGGTGCAAGAAGAAACCTAAATTTAAAAAACGTACATTGAGGCCTAGTATATGTCACAGGGTCCAATGATCGGTATGGTGGGTATTATCATAGACAATTCGAGAAAGCACTCACAGTAATGGTAAGTTCTGGAGATGGAAAGAAAGGGAAAGCTCATAGGCATGATCATGAGTGATGATTTTGCATCACAACCTGAACCAAACTTAGAAGCAACACAGAACAGTGCCCTCTGATTCTCTTGCAGAGTCACGAACACTGTTTGATTTTGTTTCCCGTTGCTGTGTTGTGTGTGGATGTCAGAGAAGAAACCCAGAGAGATAACCATAAAGCTGCTATGCCCCTCCCTCTCGAAGGTGGCCCAAGTGGTGGCCTGGGAGGACCAGAGAATCGACTTGGGCTCCATTTCGCGGGCCTTTGGGCTTGACCCATCAACGCTGAGGCTGAACGGTTACTTCATCAGCAGAGGGGTGGACCTCATAGCTTCCTCTCTCACTTGGAACTCTCTTCTCTCTTTCTTCTCTTCCAAAGGCTTGTCCACTGGCAGAGACCAATGCGATGCTCTTCTCGTCACTGGCAAACTCTGCAAAGTAGGACTCAAGAGTATGTCTTTTCACTTTCACCTTTTTCTTCTTTTCAAATCTCAGAGTTCAAAGTTTTCTGTTACTTAAGCAATTTCATTGGGATTATATGTTTTGATTTGAATGTTGGTCGTTTATTGTATTTCATTAAGGTATTGTAATTGGGGTTTTACCTAGTTTCCTGTCATGTCTTTATGTCTTCCTGAACATGGACTCCATGAGGGCTTAGTCAATTATATTTTTTTCAATTTTATTCCTTTCTGTTACTTATATTTTCTAAATAGGATGTGTGTTTTGTTTAAGAATGATGTAACTTCTAGTTACATGGTTGTGATAATCAGGAGGACATGACTCACTAGATTTTCAAGATGGGATTGGAAAGATGATTGAAAGTGAGAATGCTGATAACAATAAAGGAATTCAACTGCAAGCTATCAACTTGATCAAGAATAAAAAGTTGAAAGAGAGCAGCTCAGGTACATAATTCAGTTCCATGATTATAAATGGGTTTTATTAATAAATACGCATATTTTCAATTGAGTGCGCCTGAATGTTATCTTGCTTCTTAATCTTGTTTGCTTTCTCCTTGTGTAAAACTAAAACAATATTGAAGTAATAAAATTCACCAATCATTTATTAATCATTAAATTTCATATTTTTTAAGACATGGAAGTATAAAGAAGCAAAGCATGATGAATCTCATATTTCTTAACATACCATGTGGCAAAATATAATAACAATTATGTCTGACGAAATTTAAAACTTAATTAAGCCTTATAAATGACATTTTACAATTCTGTTAGTTACATCTATAGAAGTTTGTCAAGATTTAATATCTGAAGAAAGGATGAGGAAATAGTTTGCAATTTATAAGTAGCAATTCTGTTTTCTTTGCCCTTTTAGGCGAGATTCTGAAAGGCCAAAGCTGCAAGAGAAAGCAACTATGGGAAGATGTCAACCTATTCAAGAAACTAAAAATAGATGAGGACAAGTCAGGCAAGTTCAGCATTCATTACATTTTATGGCATTGCAGTTTCTTCTCCAACTGCCTCTACTATACTAACATTTTAATGGACTCTTCTCAGATATTGGAGATAAAATTGATGATCACTCTGGGAGCATTGCACGCAACCAGTTTACATGCAGCTATTCAAGTAAGAATATGAAGCGGATACGAGAAGATGAGGCAATTGTGGCAGCTAACTACAAAAGGATTAGATAAATTATGTGTCATTGGGTTAAAAAAAAAAGAACAAAGTATAATCCACATTTGCCATTTTGTTGTTAGTTACCTTTTCTCTTTCATTTTTGCCCTTTTTGGTAAAAATTACTGTACATTTGTGTATATGTATGATATGCTGTGAAAATATAAAGAAAGATAACAGATCCTGTTTAGCAAGTGCAGAGGATGAAAAGATTGAACCTTCCGAGTGCTTGGAAAATGAAATTTCTTGCTCAAGAATTGGGAGTAAAGAATTATTCGCAACCTAATCTTTCAAAAGTTCCATTAACCAAAAGTTTAATATCCCTAACTTGCATAAACATAAAACCTATAATTTTCTGAGTAAGCTAGTGCAGTCTCGGAAGTCAGTTGGTCCGAAATCAATAGCATAGCGTTTTGATTCATTTGGGCATCTGAAAATGATATCTCATTCTGGTTGTTTACTTTGAAGAGTTGGACCAAAATAACAGTGAGCTTTCATGCCACATTAACGAGATAGGTGCTCAATGGAGGGTATAAATGTGCTCTCATGATGACTCAGTTATTTTGAACTTCCATTTCATCCAAAGACTAATAAACTGTGTATACCTTTTAATTGGCTTGCTAGATCAGGAAAAACATGCTTGATTTATTGCTGCAAATGACAATCGTGAGATATAGTTATAAAATATATGTTTAATGTACGGTGAAAGACAGCAATGCTTTATTTAAGTTGTTTTAGTGGGAAATTATGACAAATGATGGATTATCCTACCATTAATGCCGGCCAAAACAAGTGTGCTTGAAGGATGGTGATCTCCTCAGTCAGTGAGTGAAACCAATCGAGATATACTAAACAAAGATTGAATCCCCTTGTGGTTAATCTGGAATGAACTACGGATTTGACCATTTTCCCATAATTCCTAGAACTATTTTATGTCAGTGACGTATATGTTCACAGCAGCCATGGACGGTACACCACCTCTTAACATGCCCTGTATGCAAGCTCCACTATATAGGTACATGCAACACTGTGTAAGACGGTTACTGCTACCATGCTAGGACACTTTTAGAAGATACACTAATACTCGTGTAAATAGGTATGATACCACTCCTAACACACCAAGATATCCCCTACAAATAGACCTTACTGAGGTTTCTTAAATTCCTCTGGGTTTAAGACTCCTCCGAAAGCAATGTCCACTAATGTGAACGCTTACTTCCATCATAAAACTCAAGCCGTCGACCACAATGACTACCAATCATCGAGTTACAAGTGCCCTCTAGTGTGAAAGGGTATTGCACATTTTATTACTTAAAACCTGTGGAAAATCAGAAGGACAATTTTGTTTTATAATCAATCAATTTGGTCGTGTACATTGTTTTGGTCGACTAAAAACAGGTATGAATGAAAGTACACGGTAAAGTGGAAGTAAGGTTTGTATTGTACATAAAATATATGCAATCAGACTATAGTACACGGAAAACTACCGGGTTGGAAGTTATCATTGTGAGTAGTATTGCCATGCAATTGCAATTCCTGCAACCAGTAATACTCTGAGAATCAATTTTGGACTAACAAAGGAGGAGGATGATGATGATGATGATGAAGGGGACGAAGTTGATTCCAATGGTCTGCCTCTAAGCTTGGCAGATAATTTATTTAGTATTCGACGAAGGAAAACAGCTTTGCTGGCATCTACAGGTACAAAAATAGAAAACATTAGCAACTCAATAAGAATTTTTAACCATAAGAATGAGGGAAGGCGGGCCAAAAATATATACCACTAGGTCTGTAGACAATAATGTATCATATAATGTACAAGTTAATCTCACACATCAAAATTTATATTATTAAATCCTCCCCACAAACTTGAGCATATATATCAGATATGTACCGATTAGTTTGATTTTAGAAATAAGACATGTTGCCTGTTAATCTTGGCATTTGCACAGGGAATTGGAGCTTTTCGGCATAGGGAGATCCAGAACTCGGTTGTTCTACAGCTTAGGCACCGTGCTCAGGAAAGAAATCCCTTATTCTTCCTAGCGAGATATTAGGTTTCTAGCTATAATACACTTCAATAATGACGATACATAAATATTCATATTCATGGATCACTATATCCAAAAGAGCTCAAGTAGATTAATCTAACAAAAGTACTTATTTCTTTAGTTTGCTATTGAATTTGCATGTCTAGTTTGTGATGACAGCATGCAGTCATAAATAACATAGAAGGTATTAGTCAATAATATAGAAAACTGGCACAGAGAGCAAGGGGAAGCTTAAAAGATGAGGATGTTTTTGTTTTCGACGGCTATCAAGGTAGGACTTATTAATTAAAAAAGTACCACGCTTGAGGATTAATCATTGTTGCACAAAATTGATTAACTAATGTCTCAATATGCAGACACGGCAAGAGCAGAGGTTTACCTTTGTTTTTCAAAAGTCTTTCCTCCTCTCCAACTCGTCTTCGGAGAACATTTAACAAAGATCCAAAATACAATGCAAAAACTGTGCATGTAATTGTGATGACATTATATGGCATACTGAAATCAGGAGTTGTCAAGGGTACAAGTAAGACTTCTGTGTAAGAGAGAACTGGACTCTTTTCCTGCAACATAGATCCGGATAGTTAGAGGCATGACAAAGAATATTATACGTGTAAGTGTCATGAGAAGAAAGAGTGTAGATTCAAAAAACCTGTAATTTAGACAACAACGGTGACTTGCTTTGAGATTTATCATAAAATTGCAAACCAGCATTTAAGTCAGGAAAGCTTATTATTGCGGATGGAATGTCGAATCCTTGATTAGCATCTGGAGGGTACTCATCAATGTGCAAGAAGCCCTATGCAGGCCAACAAAAGCAAGTCAAAATTTATTTTGATACGAAGAAACCGATTTCCTAATCATCCATCTTAAAAATGATCTTAAGTGAACATATTCGCATTCCACATTTATGAAAAAATAAAACAAGTATTACTTTTATGCCGTGGTGTCATACCTAATTGTATGCTATAAACGGATCAGCCATGCCCATTTAAGCATAGCTGCCAAAAACGCAAAGGATTAATTGCGCCTATATTTTACCGTCCTGACCAATTTAAGTGAAGCCCATAACCTAAAAGGGCAATTTACCTTTACTCAAGAAGGGTCAGGTTAAGCATGGCTCAGTCACTTCGATCACTACTTTTAAAAGGTTGTATTACAAATAAATATATCCTTTATTCCTCCTCCTGCTTTCATATGGTATTAACAGCAATCTAACTTTCATATTCCCTCTGTTCCACAATGACTACAGTTTAGGTTATGCACACGTGTTGAAAACAATAATAAATATTGAGGACATACTGGGAAGAAAAAATTTAATGCTCTATTTAAAAGTGAGACATTAGTCAATTTGAAACTTTTATGTGGCTAAAAATGCAGTCATTTTGGAACGGAGGAAGTATAACATAATGAGTTCCTTATTAACATTTCTGAGGTGACTAACAGACATTAAATTAAATAGTTTGATGTCCGTAAAATAAGTTACGCAAATATTGAGAGGAAGAAGAACTACAAATGTAAGAAAAGAATTCGGGCAAACCTTGTCAAATTCTATACTCAATACAGCTGACTTCATTTCACAAGGAAATTGAAGGACAAGCTCCATCATCCCTGGCGATACTTTGTCTTCAGAAGGCAAAACACGCATTCTCTCAACAAAATCTGTGAGTACTCGAGGTCTTTCATCAACTAGTAATTGCAAAGTATGATAATATACTTTAACATACCAAGGCACAACTTGGAGGACATTAACTTGCAACTTACACCTTTCTTCAATATTATTGGTTACAAGTCCCTGTGTCATTTCCGTTGATTTCAAGGATATTGCAATAGCACCCCTTTCATTTCCACTTCCCATCAAGAATCTACTAGCATAAAAAGGAGCATGTGGGCTGGACCAAACAATTGGATGCTCCCACGATAGGCCTAAATCAAATTGTTCAGTATCCTTGTAATCTTTGATTGGGTATTCATACAGAATTGAGGAGCCCTTTCCCAATTCTGTATGCATCCTCTTGGGAGTAACAGACAATTTAAAGCCACTGTTCACTCTATAATCTTCGGGACCTGTGTCATTATTAGCAAATTGAGTAGTATTCTTATGGAGATTCTCAAGTTGAGCAACTAGACCTCTATCAGCATGAAGGTAAACATTACTCAACTTGGCAAGGACACACCTTCCACTGATTTTTCTTCCAAATATTGAACTCAGGGACCAGCTTGGTTGTACCTTTGCTTTGCTGACATGGTTCATATCAGCATTCTGATCATCAGGCTGGAGTACAACTGTTAGTGTTTGTTGTAGAATAATTCCTGATCTTGACCCATCTGAAGCAGCTGAGGACATTGTCAAGTGCAACCGCTGGGAGTGGTAAAAGCTTCTGTAAATAGACGGTCTATCCATTAAGGAAGAGAGTCCAGCTTTATCTCGACAGGGAAGGAGTTTCAACCAGGGTGTAAGATTCTCAGTACAGACAGCTTCACGTGGCAGTGTACCATATCTTAAACTACCCAGAGCTGATTGAAATGTCCATTCAGGCGCAGAATAAGTTGTAGAAGACTCCAGGAAGTTGATGGAAGCACAAAAGAGACCTGATAGTGAATGGGTTAAATTTTTCCAAGAAGCATCAACCTGATGTGGAGGGACATCAAAAACTGCCCACAATTCAACTCCTGGAGGCTTTGCATTATGACTTGATATTGGATCAAATCCACCCCATCTTTCATAGTTCCATCGACCTTGTGTAAAAGATAACTCCATTGCCTTAATATGAAACTTCTGAACCTGTCCATTAAACACTAAACTCGGGTTACTTAGTATATTCAGGACAAACTCTATATTCTCTAAGCAACCAGAATGTAACAAACCTATACAATGTTGCTGCTACAAGAGTAAAAGCACAAAAAGCAGCAAAAACTAATGAGTAAGCAAGGGAGACTTGACTATAACTATTAGAACAGTAAAACCCAGAATGTCCATTAGTGTTTGACATCATATAATTGATTTCCTTTAAAATAATTTCATCGAAGGTAAAGGCTCTTGTTCTTAATTCTTATTCTGAATAATAATATTTAAGTCAGAGCCATAGTCAATTTCCTTCTTCAGCACATTTTTTATGCATGATAAAATGAAATGTAAGAAAATATTCCCAACAAAAACCTGAAAGGCACAAATGAAAATTGAAAAGCAAAGAGAACTACAAACATCAATGTTTCATTTAATGATTATACATGAAAAAAATAATGATTAAAACTTAAATCTACAAACTTAAACCCTAGTCCTTATTTGATAACGAAACAATCAAATACTGAAACCTGTATTTTACACCAGGAAAACATCTCAAAACTAATTATTGAAGCACATAGAGTGTGTTTCACAAACAAAGCATTCTATATCGACAAAAAAGTCGATTCACAGACAAATGTCAAGTTGCAGCAGGACAAAGAGTGCTATAGTTACTGCATTGGATAAATCTCTCATTTCCCGTTTCACTTGTCTACCTCCCTTCCCGTTGACATTTCTTCTTTAAAAAGAACCACCAATAACTACTTGCAGCAGCGGGGCAGCCATATATGCTTCCCTAAAATATACGAACAATAGCAAAACGCATTTTTCCAAACTCTACACCGACTTTCTGCCTTCTATCACAAACCCTTTTTACTTAATAAACAAGATTTCTCAGAAACCAAAACAATAATTTTTCCTTGTTCAAACAATTAAGAAAAGTGTTCATCTCTCGAAATTTAGACAAACGAAAATGTCGACACACAATTAAGCCAATGGTTATGAATCCCCACATCCGACTTCAAATATTTCTTAGAAGGTTGTTTTGCATCTACATTATTTTCAAAAACTCAACAGCATCCCTCACAACCAAATCCACCGAAACTGAGGCATGTAAACAATTAAAAACTATTCGTACGTTTTCTTTCACAAAAATCACATAAAAAGAAAAAGGAAAAGGAGAAGGCACGAACCAGCTGAGAAATAGATTTGGGGAAGAGGTGGTGGTGACGAGCGAACGAATCGGCGTCGAGAGGAGCTTCATTTTGGAAGTGGAAATGCGCGAGAATCTTGCGATCGGGCAAGGGCTTCAGCAGCAACTCCTCCGAGAACTCTTCTTGTTGTGTTGATGTGGCTAAAACCAGAGAGAGGAGAAGAAGAGGAAGAAGAAGGAGAAGAGAGAGAGGGAAAGTGGCTTTGGGAGGAAGAGCCATTGGTTGCGTCGCTTCGGTTGGTCTTGGAAATGCGCGGCGAGTGAGAGTCACTGTGCGTGTCTGTGTTGTGTGCTGGTTACTACAGAGATTCCGCCATGGAAATTGGAATCGTAGTTGCATTCCTCGTTTCAGATATGGGGCCCTTGCTTACTGCACCCCTTAATTACTACCCGCAGCCCCATGACATTTTGAAATGGTTTATTTCAATGGTGAATTTCATATTGCATATTATAGAAATCTTTTGAAACAAGCTTTTTTAACAGGTTTTCTAGAATAAGCTTTTCCAAAATATATGAGATGTTTTTCAAATCAATTATTTCTTAACAAGCTTTTGATGAGATGCCTCTAACCAAGGGACCCACAACAAGAGAATGGCCAGGAGGATACAAAAGGAATGGGTCTTCAATGCACATACAAGGCCCAAGATGAACTTTACATGGGCCAAGGAAGATGTGAAGACCTAGCCTAAAACTCTTTGTTTGTAAATATTAGGATAGGGTTTATTTTTTGGGCCTTGTATTTTGGGCTTTGTAGAATAAGGTTTTTGTTTGGGCTATGTATTGGGCCTTAAAGGGTTTTTAGACTTTGAAGAGAATTGGACCAAAGAAGAGTTGGGCTTGAAATTGGCCTAACAAGAGACAGAGCACATTTGTGAGAGAATCTAGATCCTTCTTGCTCCAAGCTTGGTCACCAAGCTTCTCTTATGCTCCTAGAAGCAAGTCCGTTGTGACTTGCTTAGGTGGCAAGTCACACTTGCCTCATGCTCTCCTTTTGGCTCCAAATACCACATTCTAGATCCTTTTTCCCTCCATTTTCTAGACCACTTGGCTCTCCTTTTCTACTATAAATAGAGAGCTTAGGACCCTTGTATTTTCATTCATGAATATAGTAGAGAAACTCTGTTGAGATGACTCCAGACTCCTCTCTTTTTGTGAATCAACTTAGGCTAGAGTTCTCCTTCTTGGTTTCCTCTAGCCCCCTTCCTTGAGTGTTGGCCCAACCTCACTTGAGAGCTTCTCCAAACACCATTGTCGCACCACTTCTCCTCTCATTTTCTAACTTTCGCACCTTCATCCTTCTCCATGGAAGCTTAATCAATTCCGCATGGCTTCTCCTTGGCTTCCTTACTCTTGAAGATGGACTCATCATGTGGTATCTAGAGCCTTGGTTGATCAAGCTTGACGTCAAGAGATAAGTTCATCTTCTTTGTAGTTTTTCTTTCAATTTCCGTGTTGTTCATTACTTCCTTTGATTGTTTTGTTGTTTTTCTTCTTTTCACCTCATTGGTTATATGGTTCTTATCATTGTTCCTTTGGAACCATTCGGCCATATTGCCTAAGAACTCAACCATGGTGAATTTGTATGCCTTTTAAATTTTCGTTTGAGTCTTGTTCATTTTCTATTTCATCTATTTGAGTCATTTTAATTTTCTCATCCATATGTTTTGTCTAGAGTAACGTGTAGTTCAATTATGTCTTAAATTCCTTTGTTTAGCTTTCCATTTTGCTACTGTTTTGCTGTTGTATTGCTACTGTGTTGCTGCTGTTTTTGGTTCATAAATACACCTTCTTTTCTCCCTTGGAGCCTTGGAAATGAACCTTCACATCTAGATAACCTTTGTTATCTTAATGTCCAGTGGGAATTTTCCTTGTGCTTGCTTAATCACCTAAGTTTCATTTTTCGTTTGTAGTGTGCTTTGTGTGCTTTTAATTTTCGCATTTGAGTTCATACTTGTTAATTAGTTCTTGGCAAGTTCTTTAGAGTTAATTTCCATTGTGTTTCCTTGAGTTTCATAATCTTCCTTTGATTCCTTTAAGTTTCCTTCTCTTCTTGTTTCTATTAAAATGCAAATGATCAAGCATAGTGTGGTGGTGATTCTAATTTGTGGTGGAAACTAGCTACTGTAAGAGCTATAAAAAAAAGAAAGAAAAAGAGCACAAAAAGAGTACAAGCAAGTGCCAAAAATAATCAAAAGAAAAGATCAAAAGAAAGTGGCAAAAGAAGTACACTAGAATCACTACCATCATTTGAGTTTGAGAGCATTTTTCTGTTACATTTTACTGTTGTTCCAATTCTATTTGTCTGCACACTTTCTGTATTTGATTTATCACAAACAATTGGCTATTGCAAATCCAGATCCAATTTTTGCCTCTTTTAGCTAAAACATAGACGAAGTAAAGAAAACAAAAATCATTGAAAAATGTTGAGAAATGAAAAAATGATAAATCACTGAAGTAGAGGCTGAATTTCACGTTTTTGGATTGGCAGTGGCTGAAAATTCAAATTCTGTGCAGATTTCTAACTTGTTTTTGGTTGTTTTTTAATCCATTCTAGTGTCATTCTTTAGGTAATTCATTTGAGTGCTTAACTTGTTTCTTTGCCTTATTTCTAGTTTGTCTTTCTTTGTTAAATCTTTGAGTATGTTTCATCTATATTCCACTTGAGTTTAGCTCTTCTTTCATTTAAGCTTTTCTTGTTGTTCTTTATTGGCTTTTTTGTTTGGTGTTACATTCTTGGTGGAAGATTTCTTTGGAGGTAACCAAATACTCAAGGTAGCATCCTAGGAGGTGGAAACCAAAGTGGAACTCCAAGCTACAAGTGAAGTTCACAAAGGAGAAAATTCAAAGCAAACACTTGAGTGAGACAAAAGAAGAAAGAAAAGAGTGGAGCGAAACACTTGAAGACTTTTAAAGTTTGCGCAAATTTGTGATTGTATTCATTTGAGTTGTATTTGTTCAAGTTTTCTTTCTTGTATCTCTTTGGACTAATTAAGTGTCTTTGGGGAGCCTTAGGTGTTCTCTCATCTCTTAATTAGAACCTTCTTAAATAGTAAAAGCGCTTGTAGACAGTGAGTGTGTTTTGCAACATCAAGCCTCACTAAAGTAGGTCGCATAGTTAGACTCCAAATCTTTTTGTTTTTGTTGCTTAATTGTTAGTGTGTGTCTAATTCTATTTTAGAAGTTTTGTGCAATATTCTTTGAATTACTTTGGCAAGGAAAGACTTGGTAAGTAAGCAATCCAAGTGATTCACCTCTCTTTCCTGAAAGATAATTCAAGAAGTTTTCTATTTACTTCTTCTTTAGAATTTCTTAGTTAGCTTTTAGTAATCATGGCTAGTCAATCCTCCCTACATAGTGCAAGTGATTATGAGGATTCAATTCATAGTTTAAAACATGTTTCTCAACAACTCAAATCACTTGAACTATGGAGACAACAAGAGGCAATTTACAA
>Ga0214545_1011413_pt1 | contig 12257 bp, 3 predicted proteins | sample CNSS4metaG_FD_160064 | JGI IMG/M metagenome (GOLD analysis project Ga0214545, IMG submission 160064) | Root nodule microbial communities from cowpea collected in UCLA plant growth center, Los Angeles, California, USA - CNSS4 | ecosystem: Host-associated > Plants > Roots > Nodule | place: USA... | reverse complement strand
AGTACATCCCTTAACATTTTTTTCTTCTCCTTCTTTGAAATTGGGCATATACATCAAACCATATATAGATAGTGACGTTTATGGTATGCTTGTTGTCAAATGATGGAATCAAAATAAGAATATTTGGTACGTGACAGTTGAGGTTTATTATTTGATTATTTTTCAGGAATCAATTGGAGTAAGTGGACTTGTTGATCAAAATACTAATTAAAGAGTTTCCATCATGTTGAACGTCATTTTATATTTATTTTTATAATTATTTGGACTTGAGTTAGTTTAAAATTTATTTAAAATTTATGACAGTGATGTATTTTATTTTATTTTATTTGAATTTATGATTAAATATTTATTTTTTAAATAATTTTGTAAATACCCGTGGGTACCCATGGATATCCGCGGATATGAAAAAAATAGACGGGTACCTGCATAACGGATACCCGACGGATATGGGTACGGATACAGGACATATATTTATCTAGCGGGTAGGGTACGAAGGAGCTACTACCCGTAGCCCGTTGACATCCCTAGTTTTAAGCCTTCCAAATCGTTGAACTGCCTCTGCTTTAAACATAGAATGAAAATTAATATTAAGTATAATATTTGTAATATATCTTTGTGGGAAGAGTTAAACTTTCTATTTATAATTGTGTGAATCAAACCTTTGTCACCATTTGTCATATGTGTTTGTGTTTGAAGTTAGAGTGACAACTCAAGAATATTAATATTTTCGGTAAGAGGAAAATTGAGAAGGGATAACTATGAGTTATTTATGTACTCAAGTTTGTAATTAAGTCTTGATTAGTATAATCCTTTGAGAATTTCTTCATGTGGCATATGAGACTTTTTTTCCTTTCAACTTTTTCTTTAACATATTTTAGGATGTAAAACATTAGAATTACACATTTTCATACTAATCTTGTTTAAAATATTTTCAACAGACAAAATCAAAACAATCTAAGATCTATTACAGTGAATTTCAATTGTCAGAACAAATGAAGTATCTTTATAATAGAAAAATGAATTGTCACAATTATTTATAATAGTAGAAAGTCCTTATTACAAGTTACAAAATTATCATCAAACATACAAGAATAGAATAACAATGAATTTGGATTTTCTGCTGAGTTTTTCTTGTGTTGTTTCTATACTGTGCCTTCATAATACACTGATTATCACTAATTTTGATGTTTTAAAATATATTAAAAAGATATTTAAAATATCAACACAGTGTATTTTTAGTGGACAACAAAAATAAAATCAGCAGAGAATCCGGATAACAATTTTTCATATAATTAATGCATTGATCAATTACATTTTCTTTAATAATTGAAAGAGAAAACCAACAAATTTCAGGTAACATTGTTTAGAAGGTTTCTTCAATTCATAAGGAGTTTCGCAATTTATAAATCAAGTGTTATTTACTTCTTTTCTTTTTTAATCTCTACGTTAAATTCTAAACCCTAATATACAAGTCATCGTTTAACAAAAAAGAAGTTATTATAACATTCATTATCTAAAGCACAAAGTAAAATAATCACTAAAGTCATCACAAAACAAAAAATTATATTTAATAAAACTGAAGAAAAGAAAAAGTTCTTTATAGTAAACATTTTCTCATCAACAAGTTTAGGATTATATCTTTATTTTACTTCACCTTTAATTTACCTACATCTTGTTTTATCTTAAAACTCATTTATACCGAACAATTTTTCAAATTATAAGAAAAAATTGATGAGATAAATTAATTGCCTAATTACTAAGTTTAAAGAAACCAAAATCACCTAAGCATAAATCAAATTTCTTATAGAAGACATAACTGTATTATTCAAATTAATAAAAAATGTATTCTTTTTTTCAAAACAATTCTTAAATTTCCTATTTTTCTACTTGTGCCCAAAATTATCACTATATTTATGCTTCCCGTTGCATTTTTATTTGGAGTAATAAGAAATTTTTCCAAATTGTTGACTAGACTTCTGACCAAAGTGTTCTCCATAATGTAAATTATACATTCTTCTTAAAGCGAATTCCTTAATCTTAATACTGAAAAAAAAAAAAACATTCTTGTTTTCATAGTTTACACTTTCTTAATGAGTGTGGATATGATTTCATCAAAGCAACATCATGTTAATCATTTATAGGAATTTAGCACAACATGAAACTGAGATGGAAGAGATTCAAATAACACATAAAAATAAGAAAATATTGCATCAAATTTTACATATTCATGAAGTTTAGGTTGTTGTACCAAATTCACCATTTTCATAAAATGTTCACCTACTCCACCATAAATAGTGTTTCTCACAAAGAAACATAATGAGCCCTTTCCAACTTGCAAACTTAAATTTCTCACCAACAACATAGACAAATTCTTTTACATTTTCAATCTCATAAACATTATCCTTAATTGTCTTACTTTTGTGTCCTATCTCATTGTCATCAAACACACTTTGTTGGAGTGTACCACATGTATATTTAACCTTATTAACAATATAAAGATGAACTAAAATTGATTATATTTTAGCATCAAATTAATATGAATTTTAAGAAAAATAATAACAATGATCACCAAGTTTAAACAATTAAATTCTTAACAATCCAAACTATTTAAAATTACCTACAATTAATGTACAAAAACACAAGCTAATTAAGGCTATATAAACCTATGCTAATTTTAAGTGTATTAATCATAAAAAACCACGACTACTTATTCTCCATAAAAAATAAAATTTCTTGAAGTGTGCTTATGCATTATTTTAGTCAAACTTATGTTAGACAAATTTAGAATGAGGTAAACATTTTTTTTATTTACAACAACTTCATGGTAATATCATGTCATTACAAGAATATTATTATTTATATAATATGTTGTGAACTAAAACTAATTTAAAATTAACTTAGTAGACTCTAATTCAAAGTTATAACACATTTTTTTAATAAAATTGATTTTTAATTTTAATATTTAGTTTTTTTTTGACAACTTTTCTTATCACATTTCTCTCTCTATAAAAGATGGAGAAATCCGTATAAAAAATTAGGACATCACTCTCAATCCAAGATCTTAAAATACTATGTTTATAGGCCCTTATTTGTTTTTTTGACCATAAAAAATACATGTTAATCGGAGGTAATTGGGTTACCTCAACCTATATACCAAAAAATAAAATGCTACAACTTTCCTTTACCCACTATTAAAAATTCTCATATTACATAGGATTTTTTTTGCAAATTTTTTAAAAAAATTTGCAAGAAAAGACTTTTTTCTACTATTTTATCTAAGAATCTTAGTTGGCAGGTCATTCCTTCGTAGGTAATTATTTCTTACAAAATTATAAAGTTCATAAGTATTTCGTACAAAATTTGTTGTGAAAAGTGTTTTATACAAAATATTTTGCAAAAAGATTGGTAGCAATTTCCTACAAATCTTTTTTCATAACAAAATTTATAAGTATTTCCTACAAAAGAAATTTCAAAACAAAATTGAAAGGAAACATGAGTTTTTTTTTTAGTAGTGACCATTCCCCACATAGAGTAATATCTCACCATCATCACAAGCATACAAACAAAAATTATAACGATATATACACACCCAAGCAAGAGGTAGACCCTTCATGGCTATGATTTGAATACAAAGTTTAAACATCCTCCTCCAATAATATCATTTATCCTGCAAAAGATGAAGTTATAAAGACATGTAAAAACGATGCAAAGAGCTAATTTTATAATACTTACCTAGTATTTATATTGTCCTCCATCTTATTCATCTCTAACCATTATGAGCTTACCAATTTACTTTAAATTCCTAGCAATCTCTCTGTGGCAAAGAAATGATGATAAACTAGTTAATAGTAATTTATTAGATATTTAACATAAGATATTATGCATTGACTATATATACCAGAAATTAAAAAATACTTTAAAATTTAGTGATAGAATAACATCAATTTAGACTAACCTTCAAAAGTTGATGTTAATGATTTTATATTCATTATTTTAAAATCCATTGCGTACAGCATAAATTTGAAGTTATTAATTAATTAACATTGATTTTGCTTGTTAGTCACAATTTTTGACTTATGTACTAGATAGAGAGTTACAATACTTATTGCATTAGAAAAAAAAAATACTAATCCTTGCTTTGAATCGAAGTTAGTTTAGAATACTATTGTACGAGTTTCTGTATTATCTTATAAAATAAACTTCAGCCTTTGTTATTTTTTCCAATACAGAAGATGAAAAATCGATCAAAAGTTAGACAACTAAAATATTGGTCCAAGCATTGACTTACTAGGTAAAAAAGAACACGCAACATGTGCAGTCAAAAAAGTAATTTTGATAAAATTATTCTAACTACATTATTGAAAACGTAGAAACCAAATAATTATAAAGTCAAAAAAGGTACATTATTCTCGCAACATCAAATTTTACTGGCTCAGAGAGTCTTAAAGATTTAAGGACAAAAACATTTTTATAAGGAAGAAGTTTGAAGATGTTCTATTTCTGTCCTCTATAAGACTATGAATATTCCTAACCAAGGAATCAAGATAATTACAATTGTAAAATTTGATTCTCCTTGTAACTCTTCACACTGAGTACACAAGGGTTTGATAAACAATTTGTGCAAATTCTCCATGAACTTGTAATTTATTCATGGTAAAGTTGTTTTTAATGTAGATAAGTTTGTTAATAAGGTAATTGTACCGTACCTAGGCAGACTTGGATAACTATATGGCCAAAACCGCCTAGGTATAGTCCCATAATAGAAACAATAGATGGATAACCGGTTAAGCAGGATCACATAGCGGTCTAGGTCGCTTGCTATAAAGTGTCATGTTGTAATGTAGAGCGTTAACTTCGAACTTAGGCCTCTCACAGACGCTCAAAACTTGGACTTAGTCAGACTCATAGAAAATCTGGATATTGGCCCAAAGTGACTCATAAAGGGGCCTAGTCCACAAGAAAGGACAGACACATTTAATGACTCTATAAATACGCGTGGACCCCAATAATTAAATGTACGTTTTTATTAATTTCCTAATATGAGATTTGACTTTTGAGAGCTTTCGTTGACTTGATAGTCGGAGCCCTCTCCGCAGGTAAGCCCTTAAAGGTCCAACCGCTCACGTTAGGAGACAACATATACAAGTCAAAAAAGAGTCAATTGAAGAGATCAAGGATTGAGGTAAGGTATTAATCACGTCCTTGACATCTCATATTTGTTTTCGCAAAACATTAACATAAATAAGTTGTTTTAACGTAAACAATATTTTTTTATGCTACTTCTTTCTGAATCAATGTAAACATTTCTTATTTTTACCTTGTCTGATTATATGATATAAAATAATTCATTTTTTACTCTACTTATTTTTATGTGTTTTTTTTTTTCACTAAAATAACACACATACTTAACCCTGTTAAATATATACATAAATAGTAATTTGTTTTTTCAGGTTAAAATTGGGTTTCAGACAGCCTAATTCTAAACTGTGATTAGAAGAAAGTTAGTTGAAAAAACAAGTCAGAATTCAATTTTTGAAAAATTAAATTCTGAACTGAATTATTAATTATTTTTCTTTTTTATTTAAAAAAAGAAGGAAGAGATATTTTAAAAATATTATTCACAAAAAGCAATATAATTCAAAATTCGACTTCCATAGTCGAATACTGACCTAGAAGAGAAAACTGTGCTTTCCATATAAATATTTTGTACAATATAATACTGTGAGTAAATTTTGGGTTCAAATATATGCATTGGGTGAAAAAAAAATTAAAAGTGTGAGAATGACATAATTTGACTTAAATAATGAAGACAAGGGGTGTATTTTATACTACCGAAGGTTGAACTTATTCATAACCTGTGCTATTAAATTTGATTATTAAAATGGGCGCGCTTATTAATTTGATGAACTTTTGGATGATATACATTTTACGAGAAGCATTGTCGGCATCATTCCTTTGGAAGCTACTCCATGTCCGCATGCTGCCAAATACTAATGACACACATATACATAAATAAATCTTTGTTTAGGTTTAAATTATTCTGTATTAAAAACGATTTTTTAAAGAAAACGTTGAAATTTGATATTTATTACTAATAAATATGTTAATGTGACAATATTGTATGTAATTATTTTAGTTAAAATCAAAATTTACCTTGTAAAATTGTAATATCGTATGATTTTACATCTTATTTGTTATTTATATTCAATGCATAATCATTTATTAATTTTTTTTAAATAATAATCATTCTTATCCAGGATTTGAGGTGAGCCTTCAGATATGATAAGATATTGATGGTTTTGATAGACCTAGATGTGATGCTTTTGAGGATAGAGACACATGGGAAGATCCATTTACAAAAAATGCTCTTTGACACTTAAATCAATAAGAGAGTTATGATCTTTAATAAGAGAGAATGAGTATATGAGAGTTTGTGTTTTTTCCGAAAGATTTTTAGACCCAAAGGTCCATGCGATAAATCTAGTAATGTGATATATCATATAATATTGGTAAAATAATGCTTTACCTTGATTACGTAATAAACATAATGATATTATACAAATATACCTTTTCATATCAACTATTTCACAAATATATGGTATCAAGGAATATCATGGAATAATCAAACTACTGAGATTTGACGATGTAGTTACCGTTAATATGAGAATAAATGATATTGTGGGAATATTCTGGGATATCTCCATATTATTGCACTTAATGAGCCTTATTGGATCGTGTTATTAGGACAAGTAGGTGCACAAACGTCCCCTAGTCTCACGAGTTTGATTAGTGTGTGACGAAAGCTTCTCGCGGCTTTGTTTGCCCTCTAGGCCGAGCTGTGAGAGGTCATTCCCGACCTTGCAAGTGGATGGGCTGATTTATCCTTTTGACTTTGAACTGGATCCAAGATAATATCTCTGAAGGGAGTTTGTACTGCAACTCCTAACAGGTATTTTTGAGTGTTATTGACTTAGGCAGACTTTATCGGGAATCGTGGGGCATTAATGAGGGGTTTTCTTCTGAAGTGCCACAATGATTGTGTTGTCTTGTCACATTAAATACGTTAATTAGGAGTTAACATGGCAACATCAGAGCGATTTGAGCCTAGGGGTTGAAGCGTTTGATTGTTCTTGGTTCAAAATGATGCTTGACAAGGCGTTTTGCCTGTTAGAATTTTTGTTATGGTTGGCACCTCTACTATCTCTTTCGTTTCCATTTATCTGGCTTATTCTCATGCTTGTTCTGCTTTCGTCCAAGTTTCCATTTTTCTTCTTTGAGTTTGCCCTACTTCCATATGTATGTCTTCTTCTTCTTCCTCTTTTGGCCTTGTTCTTGGTGGCCTTCTTCCTTTTGCGCCTCCTATGACGCAAGCTGAGTCGTCTACCCTAGTGGCTTGTAGGCATGATCACTTTCCTCTAATTAGGGATCCAAGGTATACCTGGATTCTCAACAAGGTGGCCTTATATGCCTATGAGTTGTTACAGAGGTAAGTTGTCTGAGTTGATGGCTACCTTCAATATCTACCTTAGGGGCTCCTTGCTCTCCCATGTTCTCTTAGTGATAGTGTTTTCTCCAATATTCCGATCCTAACTATGATGATAGAATCACTGTCAATCACTATACATTTGAGATATTGTCTGCTTTCGAGCATGTGCTCCATAACGATTTATCTTTAAAAGGCGTCTCGGTGGATGGAAGGAGGAAATGGTATTTAAATCGCCTTAGGCCTCAACTTCTAAATAATGTTGGGTGTGGTAGGAACATAAGCCCCCTAGTCAAAGGTCAAAGGGGAAAGAGCAAATCATCCCCAATGGATGACTTAAAGGGACCGATGATTCTATTATCGACCTCACGGTGGGCGCCAATGTTTCGATCCCAAATCTAATGATAGAATCGTTGTCAATCACCATACATCAAAGATATTGTTTCCTTTGGAGTATAAACTCTATCATGATTTTTTCCTTAAAAGGTGCCTCAAAGGGTGGAAGAAGGATGAGATATTTGAAAACACCTTAAACCTCGAATTCTCAAGGGTGTGAGACCATTGGATGTGGTAAGAACATAAGCCCCCCAGGTGAGGTCTAAGAGGAATGAGCGAATCATCCCCAATGGAAGGCTTAATGGAATGATGGTTCCGTTATTGGCCCTACGGTAGGCGCCAATGTTTCGATCCCAAGTTTGATAATAGAATCAATGTCAATCACCATCTATCCGAGGTATTGTCCATTTTAGAGTGTGTGTTCCATCATGATTTTGTCCTTAAAAGGTGTCTCAGTGGGTGAAAAGAGGAAGTGATATTTAAACTGACTTAGGTCTCAACTTCTAACCGATGTTGGGTATGGTAGGAACATAAGCCCCTCAGTCAAGGTCTAAGGGGAATGAGCGAATCATCTTCAATGGAGGGCTTAAGAGCATCGATGGTTCCATTATCGATCCAACGGTGGGCACCAAATGTTCTTATCGGGGACTTGAGGCAAGCCTTCGGACAAGTGCAAGATCTTGATGACTTTGATAGACCTTGATGAGATGTTCATGAGGGTGGAAACACAAGGGAAGATCCACATGCAAAAAGACCTTTCAATGCTCAAGTCAATAAGAGAGTTATGATCTTTAGTAAGAGATAATAAGTAAGTGTGTATTTTTCTTGAGGAGTACATGTGATATTTATACGATTTTTGGGTCCAAAGGTCCATATGATAAATATGGTAATGTGATCAAATAATATTGGTAAAATAATGCCTTACCGTGATTTTGTAATAAACATAATGATATTGTACCAACATGCAATTTATATCAAGTATTCCACAAATATATGGTATCAAGGAATGCCATGGAATAATCATATTATTGAAATTTGACAAGTGAACTTTAATACGAGAATAAATGATCTTGTGAGAATATTCTGGGATATATCCCCATGATTACGCTCAATGGGTCATATTGAAACGTGTTTTTGGGGTTGGGTATGTGCAATAACCAATTTTAAAGACAAAAAATAATTGATTGCTATAATGTCTTATTTAGATATTAATTTTTAAACTAAAAATTATTAGTCTCTAAAATAATTGTTATAAATACAAAATTCTAATTAGTGACAAATTAAACTCTAAATTAATCATTAACATACCAAAATTTTGGATAATAAAAGATTTAGTATCTAAATTAGTTAGTGTCTATCTATATTGACCAACTGATTTTTAAAATTGATTGGAATTTATTTATTTATTTTTGTAGAAATTGTATTATAGTAAAATCAATAGAATTATATATATATATATATATGTGTGTGTGTATCTCAATATTACTACTTGGTTGCAACTTTATTTTCTTAATATAAAGTGTTGACAAAGTATTTTGTGTCTGACATATGTTATAAAAGTTATTAAATATTAAATAAATCGCAGCAATATCAATATATGCCAAACCGAAGGAATAATTAATTATTTAATCTAAATAAATTGCAGCAATATCAATATATGCCAAACCCAATGAATAATTAATATTCACGATTTCATTCTATGCTGTTGTTGAATAGTCGTAAGACAGTGTGAGATACAAGATTGTGGCATTATTGTATTTCTTTTCCTTTAAGAAATTGGTGACCTTATTCTATGAAACATGGTCAATCCTCTGTTATTCTTCAATTAAATAATAAGTTTATAATTTATAATGAAGAAATGAATACCAATGATATTTCTTCCTTTAGTGTATGAAGTGCCAGTCATGCCTTTGAGTTGTCATGAAAAATAGGTTATGCCATGCCTTTCCATATGACTAATAAAGCTTATCTTATTTTGACCAGAAAATAGGGTGAGAATGGTTATTATATATATAACATGCATATCTACATTAATTAATTAGTTGTATTATAGGTATATATTAAAGTGGTTATGCAGATCAACATTAATATATGCCTAACCATAATTAATCCATAGTTGATTGCAGCCAGCTAAATCTGAGTAATATATTTTCATGCAAATTTAATCAACAATATAATGCAATATAGAATGTTTTTGGGGGAGGTTCATTTGTGAACTTAGGTTGGATAATATTATGACATTCATTAAATTTTAACTTTCAAATGAGTGATTAAGTTAAAACAGACTATTAACTATATTCATTTCATATTGTCGAGACTAGGGTTATATTTCAAACATTATATATGTACATTCTTTTTTTTGTAAATAGTGAAATTAAATAGGATTTTTCATTTTATTTGTTTACCTCACCATTATATTTATTCATTCTTCTAACTAGGGTACTTTATCAACATCTTTCAATCTATTAATGGTCTTAATTTATTCAGTAAATATAAGTTATAAACATTTCTTTATTTTAGTAAAGTAATATTAAGACCAAAATAATAATAACTTTCTATGTTTTAAAATACATAGTATCTTAAATGTGGTTAGTTACACTATATTATATACAAAAACTTGATATTGGAACATTAATATGTTTTATAAAAAAAAAACATAGATTACTTCAATTCTTTACTTCTTTACTACTATCCAAGAGAATAAAGTATATTCCTATTGTTTAAAAATTAAGTGTATCAATATTCTTTTTAATGTGCAAGAGAATATTTGTTCGTTGCAAACAATATCAGTTTTCTCATTATATAGGTTAAATGGATCAATATTTCGATTGTAACGTTCTTTTAAGTTTAAAAAAATGTATTTGATTATCAAGTGTAATTTTTAATCAAGTCCTGGATCTAATAATTAATATCAAGGTAATTATTAAGAAGATCGGTAAAAATGTTAAATTTAACTCAACTCTATCTATTACAAAATTGTCTTATTTTTTGTTGATATGAGATTTCCAACACATCTCCTCACGTCGAAGTATATATACATCTCGAGCATAAGACTAGACATTAATGGATAGTCTGATAACAAAAAACCAAACAAACAACAAATTTGTCAGGATATACTTTGATCTATGATTTTAATATTATGTTAAGAAGTGAACTTTAAACCTAACTCAATTTTACACTATCACCTTATAAAGTGATGTTTGATTTATATACTCTAAAATCATTTTATCACCAGTAATCATGTGATCTCCAATAAGAAGCTACATGAATCCTAGATTTTTAAAGAAAAACTGTGACTGTTATGATTTAAAAAATAAAAACTGTGACAGTATGATTTGAATCCGTATAGGGCAGAGAATTGTGTTGCATGTCCTTGAATCGCGCCTAAAGCACATGGTATCTCTACGTAGAAATGGTATCTGTCACAAGCTAAACCATCACGTTCTCAAAGAACAAGTCATATTCATAATCTTTTCTTCGTCGGAACATGGATTGCAAGTATAAAATTTTCAAACCAGAATATATTTTTAAGAATGCTGTTTGTCCTTTTCTCTGCATTATTTTCCTCAACAATGATTGCAGAGCGAAGAAAAGTAGCTAAACTCCATGCGCAAGGAAAAAGAAGCTAAAGCAATTAGTGCTCTCTGATACGATTCACATGACAGCATTTATTTTTCTGTGATATTAATGATTGTATCATCTTCTGTTAGTTTTGATTATATTTGCTCCTTTTTCTTCACTTCTCAGTCAACAATACGCACAATAGTGGAAGATGTTATTTATTGCAAAAATGGGAACTCACATGCCACATGCTAAGTTTCTCTTTTGCAGATCCTACAACTAGTCTCTTTCTTTCTATCTATATCTCTCTATGTGTCTATGTGTATGAATGAGATCAATCTTATTAAAATATAGAGTTGAATAATTTGAGCAATAATTTTTCTCTCTCTGAATATTTATAATTATGAGTTAACTAGAATCTAGTAGTTAAACTGAAACAGTTTCACATTTATTAGCTCATTTATTTGTGTTGACTGTTAACTTTATGTAATGACTCACAACTACCTAATTAATATGTATTGGAAGGGTTTGAATAAAAGTCTATGTTGTTGTGTAGAAATTTTCACTGTTATTTATTTTATAAATTAATTCAAATTATGACCTCGTTTCATGTTGTTTTTTTCATCCCCATTAAATTTTGACATGATTAACAAGAGTTTATTAGCCACATTGTAAAGAACTAGAAATTTTGTGAGTGTTTTTGCATATAAATTGTTTTGTTTTATGTATGTCATTCATATAGGTGGTTTTTGTGCTAATGGGTTGTACTTTGTTCACCGTAAATAAAAAAAAAAAAAAACTGGTAAGAATGTGTAGTTTATGTGAAGGGTGAGTGACTCAATATGAAAATGAAGTTTGGGCTTTGACTATCTTACAG
>Ga0214545_1011412_pt1 | contig 12258 bp, 13 predicted proteins | sample CNSS4metaG_FD_160064 | JGI IMG/M metagenome (GOLD analysis project Ga0214545, IMG submission 160064) | Root nodule microbial communities from cowpea collected in UCLA plant growth center, Los Angeles, California, USA - CNSS4 | ecosystem: Host-associated > Plants > Roots > Nodule | place: USA... | reverse complement strand
CAGTACCCCCCCCCCCCCAAAAAAAATGCTTAAGTTATTTCAGAGGTTGGTACTACACCATGTGGCTTGAGAAATTTGATTATGAGTGACTTCAACCACCTGGTGGCTTGGATGAAATTTCGTCTTTAGTAGCTTCTTATCGTGATAACTTTTAATGCTTTATTTGTAATTCTTAGAATTCTCATAAGGATGTAGTCTCATCTCTTCCAACTCTAGGAATTGCAATTTCCTATTTTCAACTGACATATAAGGATCAAAATTCAATAACTTCAATGCCCAATAAGACTTATGCTAAGCTTTTCCATATACCAAACTAGTAAGGAGAGAATCCAATTGAAGTTTTCATCACAATCCAATATGCCCACAAAGTGTCATCTTACTTTGCTCACTAGTCCTTTCTAGATGATGCCATTGTTTGCTAGAGCATTTACTAACATAATCCACAACTACCAATTTGTATTCATTCCCAAATAAAGAAGGAACGAGTCCCATAAAATATATTCCCCAACAATCAAATACCTATACTTCTAAGATGGCTAGCAGTGTCATCTCATGTCTTCGAGATATTCTTCCAGTCCGTTGACATTTATCACAACCTTGCATGAACATAAGCATCTTTGAATAGTATAGGCCAATAGAATTCGGATTGAAGCACTTTAGGAGTGTTCCTTTCACCATTATATTGTCCATCATATGTTGAATTATGGCAATGCCATAAAATGCCAACAACCTCCTCTGCAGTGACACATCTCCTTAGCAAGTTGTTAGCTCCAATTTTGAACAAGAATGGATCATACCATATCAACTGCTTGGCATCATGTAAAAACTTCCTTTCTTGCCATTTGAGTTGTTTTAGGAGAATTCCAACAACTTTAAAATTTTTCAAGTCAGCACACCACGGTCTATGTTGAATGAACAGAAGGACTTCATCTAAAAATCTTCATGAATATCTCATTCCTTGCAACTTACTTCCTCATTGACTAACCGAGAAATATGCTAAGCTATAACATTCTCGCTCTCCTTCTCATATTTAATCTCCACATTGAATTCTTGCAATAGGAGTATCCATCGAATTAGTCTTGGCTTTGAGTTTGGATTTGTCAACAAATACTTAATAACAACATGATTTGTTTAAGTAGTGACCTTAGATATATTGAGATAGGATCTAAAATATTTCAAAGCATAACAATGACTAACATCGAATTACTACCCTTTCCAACATTTGGTCCATGAAAGGTAAAGGAAAATTATTCTTTTGAGTGGCCTAGTTTAGCTTCCTGTAATCAATACACATCCAACACCCAGTGACTGTCCTTGTTGGAATCAACTCATTCTTATCATCATGAATGACAATCAATCCTTCTTTCTTTTGGCATTACATGCACAATACTAACCTAAGCACTATTAGAGATAGGATAAATCATACCAACTACAAGCACTTGGGTACCTTCTTTTCTCACCACCTCCTTCATGGTTTGATTCAATCTTCATTGTGGTTGTGCGATACGTTTGTAATCTTAATCTAATATTATCTTGTGCATGCAATATGTTGGACTTATCCCTTTCAAAAGAGATGTGTCACCTCATTGCTTCTTGATTTGCTTTTAGAATTGCAACCAAGTTGGGTTCTTATGTATTTAAAAAGAATTGTTAATGATCAATGACTTCTTTACTCCCTTTTCCAAGAAAACGTATTTGAGGTGAGTCGACAACATCTTAAGTTCCAGTTGGATTTTATCATTAACTTCTCTTTAACCAATTTCTCCTCTTCAACAATTGTGGATACTTCTTGAATATTTTCCAATTGTTTTTGTCACCTCTTCCACTTTGGCTTCCTCTTCCGCGATGAGATCTTCATAAGCCTCAACCAAACCTCTTTCCAATGGAGATTTCATATGCATTGGTTCTTTGTGACTTCAATCACTACATTTATTTCCTCCACTTTATAACAGTTACCATTATTTCTAAAAAATAATGAAACTACTAGAGTCTTTCAACTTTGGTGGCAACAACTTTTGTATTATAGCACTACAGTTCCCTTGAACCACGACAGTCTTCTATATACTTCCTCTTCTTAGTGAGAAATTCTTTCATTAATCTTGCATAAGAAGATATTTGTTGTAGTGCATCTGAAAAAGGAATGTTGATCTCCAGCCTTTTGAAAATATCCATTAATTGAGCAAACTACTTCTCCTTTTCCTTCCTTGAATGGACTTGCAGATATATAAGAGATTTTTTCACACCTTTATCATTACTTTTCTTCTTCTTTCTCTTCTTTTTAATTTCTTCCTCGAATCCCTCCTCATTTTTCTCATTCATTTTCTCTCCACTCTTAGCTTTTTCAATCTCATCACTATTTTTCTCTCCACTCCGACTTGTGATAGCCTTGTAGTGATCCTTTGGGTTGACCTCAGTGTTGGTTTTAAATTTTTTATCAAAATTTTCCTCTAACTTTTATGCTAATTGAACCACTTGAGTCTCCAAATTACAGATAGTGCTTTTGTGCTTTTGTGATTAGAGATGGAAACTTGCATGAATTGTTGAAGTGTCTCTTCAAGCTTTGATGTCCTTTCATGCAAAGAAGATTGTTGTTGTTGGTTTTATTGATGTGGTGGTCTATTTGAAGATCTAACTTGTCCTTGGTGAGAATTCCATCCTAGCTTGGTGGATTTTTCCACGAACTGTGGTTTTGTGCAGCGAATTGGAGGATACAAAACAGGGTGTTCCACAGGTGCCTGGTGGATTTTTCCACGACCTGTGGTTTTGACTTCAGAAGATCATGCACAAAACAGAGTGTTTCATAGGTGACCTGTGGATTTTTCCACAACCTGTGGATTTTCTAGCGAGAAACTTAAAGATTATGTGGACTCAAAAAGATTTAAAAGAAAAAGAAAATATAAAGAGGAGAGATAGTGGAAAACGGTTAGAGGAGAGAGAAAGTGATCTCAGTAAAGAGGAACGTGGAGGAGATATAAAGGGGAGCGTTCACGAAAAGGAAACTTTTTCTTCTTCCTCTCATTTTTCATCTGTTTTGGCTACCGTTTAGAGTTTTGTTATTTTCAGTATGCAGAACTAATTTCATTTTGTTAGAGGATTGATGTAAGACTTTGGATTATAGGTTCTACTCTTTACATTTGATGTTTGTTAATGTTCTTCATCTCAGTGCTCTGTTTATGGTTTTATCGTTTATTTATGAGCAATTTCACCATTGGGAAATTGGGGATTACTTGCGATTATAAACAAGACAGGTTAGATTATGTCACAATTGAGAAATTGGGCATATCTAATTAGTTTGCAATGAGATGATTATTGATTTTCATGATTTTATTGAATTTTTGTAAACTGACCTAAGGAATTGGGGGTTCGAATTCAATAAATAGATTTTACCTACTAAGGGATTAGGGGTAAAACAGCTCTCAGTAAACTTAAGTGGATGATTACATTACTTGCATCAATTTAAAAGGAGTAGAATTTTATAGGAAAAAGAACGAAATCAATCCTCTAACGATTCTTCTCTTGATTAAAGTTTTTGTTATAAATTTTATGCTTGCAATTATATTGATTCACATTTGCTCAAAATTATGTAAATTAGGAATCAAGTATTCAACAAATCAATCCCAGAGGACGATATTTTATTACTACGTTAACGATTGGTTCACTTGCCAAACGTTCATCAAGTTTTTGGCGCCGTTGCCGGGGATTGATTTTTCTATTGATATTAGTGATCTAATTTGCTTGAGATTTGAGTTTTACTTTTTAGTTAGTTAAAATTGTTTGAGTTTCCAGTTTGTTGTTTTTTTGTTTTAATTATCTTGTTTGTTGTTAAATTGTTTTCACGTGATTTTTGTTATTAGAATCTTGTGTCTTTAAGTGTTTATGTGAGGTACAGTTGCAGAAAAAATCTTGCTTTTTGACCCAGAAATTGAACGTACTGCTAGACACAATAGGAGTATTACAAGAAAGAAGAAACAAGAAAGAAAAGTAGGGCCATCAATTGATAAGAAGGAGCACATATCAACAATGGTTGAGGAATAACCTATGAGGAGGACTTTACTTGACTACTCGATGCCAAATACAAATAATTACCAGGGGAGCATCGTGAGACCTCCTATTCAAGCCAACAATTTTGAAATCAAGTCGGCACTATTACAAGTCATCCAGCAGAATCAATTTGGAGGTTCAGGTTCAGAGGATCCTAATTCTCATCTGGAGAATTTTCTGGCCATTTGTGACACTTTGAAGATAAATGGAGTTTCAGATGATGCAATCCGCTTGAGGCTTTTTCCTTTCTCATTACGGGATAAAGCTAAAAGTTGGCTTCATACACAACCTCAAGGTAGTATTTCTACATGGGAAGATATGGCTACAAAATTTGTAACCAAATACTTTCCTCCATCCAAGTCAGAGAGAATGAGGAATGAAATCACTACTTTTGTGCAACAAGAAACTGAATCGTTGTACGAGGCTTGGGAAAGGTACAAGGAGTTACTGAGGAAATGTCCACATCATGCTTTACCAGATTGGTTGCAAGTCCAAATATTCTATAATGGTCTTGTACCATCTTTTAAAGCAATTCTGGATGCAGCAAGTGGAGGATCATTTAATTTGAAAACACCTGAGGAAGCTTTGGAGACTTTGGAGTTAATGGCAAGTAATACAATGAATATGCAGTTTGACAGGCAAAATAGAAAAGCTGGTGTCTGGAGGTTAATACCTTGGATGTTATCCTTGCCCAAAACAAGTTGTTAACACAACAAATTACTGAGTTGACGCAAAAGTTGGGTAATATGCAAGCAAAAGTTGTTAATACAACGTCTCTTCTATGTGATTTTTGTGGAGGAATGCATCAAAATGGTGAGTGTCAAGTAACTCAACAAGAGGCGCATGTGAATGCAATGGGACAACAACAAAATCAGTTTGTTAATAATTTTTCAAATTGGAGGAGCCCACCAAATAAACCTTAGAGTGGTTCAAATCAACCCAATCAACCAAGGCCTCCTTATCAATATCAAGCACAATCTAGTAATCAAGGAAACAAGATGTCTACGTTGGAGAGTGCTGTGGAGAAATTAATTGTGCAAACCTCAACATTTGTGGAGCAAACTTCTAATTTCATGAATGAGACAAGGACTAATTTCAAGAATCCGGAAGCTTCAATCCGGAAGTTGGAGAATCAAATTGGTTAACTTTCACGACAAATTTTGGAGAGGCCTCCTAGAACATTCCCCAGTGACACCGTTCCAAACCCAAAGGAGCAATGTAAGGCAATTCAATTGAGGAGTGGGAGGTTGGTTGAAAATGAGAAAAGGAGTGAGGTGAGTAGCGAGAAAAATGCACAAGGAGATGACATTGTAAAAAAGAGTGAAAAAAATGAGAGGAAAAATTGTGAGGATAAGTTCCTGAGAATGAGTTTGAGAGTATCCTGTGGCATTGTCATGGATCTGATTATGGGGGCATTTTAGTGTTGCGAGAACAGCTTCTAAAGTTTTACAAAGTGGCTTCTATTGGCCTACTCTCTTTAAAGATGCTCGTGGTTTTATTGAGAAGTGTGACAGATGTCAAGGGGTAGGAAATATTTCAAAGAGAAATGAGATGCCTCTAAACAACATTCTGGAAGTGGAAATTTTTGATGTGTGGGGTATTGATTTTATGGGGTCATTTCCATCGTCTTTTTCAAACCAATATATTTTGGTTGCAGTGGATTATGTGTCAAAGTGGGTGGAGGCTAGGGCATTACCATCGAATGATGCTAAAGTGGTAATTTCTTTCATTAAGAAGCACATATTTTTCTAGATTTGGGGTACCTAGAGCAATCATTAGTGATGGAGGTTCATATTTCCATAACAAGAAATTTGCAGTGGGTAAATATGGTGTTAACCACAAGAACGCCACTCCTTACCATACATAAACCAGTGGGAAAGTGGAAATTTCCAATCGAGAGTTGAAGAGAATTTTAGAGAAAGTTGTGAGCTCATCCAGGAAAGATTGGTCTAAGAAACTAGATGATGTACTTTGGGCTTACCGTACAGCTTTTAAAACTCCTATTGGAATGTCTCCATATCAACTGGTTTGTGGGAAGTCATGTCATTTACCAGTGGAATTAGAGCACAAAGCATTTTGGGCTATTAAATTTTTGAATTTGGATTTGAAGATTGTGGGTGAGAAGCGATTATTGCAATTGGATGAGTTGGATGAATTTAGACTTCAAGCCTATGAGAATGCTAGCATTTATAAGGAAAGGACAAAAAAATGGCATGATAAAAGAATTGCGCATAGAGATCTTACACCAGGACAACATGTGTTATTATACAATACTAGGCTCAAATTGTTTCCTGGTAAATTAAAGTCAAGGTGGTCTGGTTTGTTTGTTGTGAAGCAATTATTTCCCTTTGGTACAATTGAAATTTCAGACCTCAATTCAAAAAGAAGTTTTAGAGTGAATGGTCAAAGATTGAAGGTGTATGTCGGTGATGTTTTCAAAAAGAATGTAACCACTGCTACATTAACATCACCACAACCAAATACTGAATGAGTCCTCTCTTTAAAAAAAACGAAAAAAAAAGGGGAACAAAAGAGGATTACAACGGGTGCGAGAGAGGTAATTCCTTTTCACCCTCCAAAACCCTAAAGCTCCCCATTCACATCAGAGCTCACTTTTACCCCTCCTCTGTCATGTCTCTGCCGTCCACCGGCCACCGTTTCCCTCTCCAACAATGCGCCGTCGTTCTAGCCGCCTCCTTTCAATCAGGAAACCACCCCACCTAGTTAAAGTCTTTGCGCCAGTCACTATGAGTTCGTCTCCTTCTTCGTCATCGCGACCCATTCTAGAGGAACAACCCACTCAAGAAGAAGAATCTCGAGCCTCTCCAGAAGCTCGTGCCTCATCAGAACTTCGAGTCTCTCCCGAATCTTGAACCTCTCCCATACCTAGACCTTCTCTTGCACCAACTTGTGCGACATCAGCGTATTCTCAGACGGTGGGAAGGTCTGCCGACACAAGGAAACGTAGGCATTCTTTTTCATCTGCGAACAATGGCCATGGAATTATTTTCCACAATGATGAACAAAAACTGATGTATGCTTCTCTACACAAGTGAGTGATTCTCCCTACACGGTATCTTGATGAAAATTCTTTGAATACATTGGGAATGTTCGAAGACATGACTGTTATGCTTAGACATATTGGTTGGACCACTTTTACCAGTTTGAAAAACCCTGCTTTTGAGAGGATTACTCTTGAATTCCTCAGTTCTGTGAGCGCAGAGATTTTGCAGGGCAAGAATTGCGAAGAGGGGTTGATTAAGTTCCGATTACATAACGCTGATTATACTCTTGAGTTGGCTGAGTTGAATGCTATTTTTGGGTTTCCTAGTGGTGGTGAGAGGAGGTATCCACGTATTTTTAATGAACATGCCTTTTGGTGTCGTTCATCTACTGCTAGTCAGTTTGTTTCATCAGATTCCAAAGAATCCCATATTCATCATCCTTGTTTTCGTTATGCTCATCGCTTGTTAGCTCACACACTGTTTGCAAGGGATGATAACACTACTGCTGTAAGAAAATCAGAGTTGTTATTTATGTGGGGTATGGTCAATGATTTTCACCTAGACTCCGGTGCATGGTTGGCTCGTTAACTCACAAAGGTTTGAAAAGCCTCTTCAAGAAACATCGCAATTGGTGGGCTGATCACAACTATTGCTCTCCATTTCAACATTCCCTTGGATGATGATAAGTCAATTTTGGGGACATCTCGTATTGATCTTTATATGCTTGTCAACAATGACATGTTGGTGAAACGAGATGGTCAATACTGTTTGGTGATGAATTCTATAGAAGGCATGCCACCACAACCTCTCCCTAATCCTGCCTTTACTACAGTGTATGGTAGAGATATATGGACATTCTCAACATCTGATGCACACCATTCCTCTCCTCCTCCACTTTTTCCACCTTCTCAGGTGCCATCAAGCACTACAGAGTCTCATGCTGAGGCATTTATCCGTATCCATCAGTCACTGGCTGAGCTCCACTTGCAACAACAACGCCATTACAATGAGTTCGAGCAATTCAGGGATAGTCAACTTCTCCATCAGCAACATGTGGAACAATTGCTCCATGACACTATGGCTTTGCTTCGTCCCCACCATTAATATTTTTGTGAGTCTCTCCCTTCCTTTCTTAGTTGTTTTTGCTTATGTTGAGGACAACGTATACATCTAAGCTTGGGAGAGTCATTTGCATGTTAGTTGTTGCATTTCATTTGTATAGCATAAAAATAAATCTAACTCAAGTCTAAGTTTATTCAATTATATTTGGAGAAGCACATTACATAATTGTTGGGGAACTCACACACTACACAAGAAAAGGGTTTGACACTTGACATGTAAGGAAGATAATTTTTGAGTGATAAACTTTAAAAGGTTCTCTTTTGGGTTTCTAAGGTGACACTCACTACATTTGGTCACTGGAGAAATGTCTGTCTGTTTCACAATATAAAAAAAAAGAAGAAAAAAAATGAAAAAAAAGAGAGAAAAGAAACAAAAAAGGAGAGTATATTTAATAATAATAATAATAAGTGAAATGGACATCCCTTTGAGACTGTTAGTTACTGGGAAAAGAGACACTCCTTTGATACTGGTGTGGTAAGTGCAAAGCATTTGAGTAGAAGATCCATGCTTAGTTAGCAGGTAAGTGTTTTCTAGGCTATAAACCTAAGAATATATCTTTTTTGCAGAGAACTTTCAAACCACATCAAATATTCTCCTCCTTAGTGTCTTGTGTCTTTACTCATTGATTGAATTGCACTTAGGGACCCAACATATGTGGAATGTGTGTATCTGGAATATTTTTGGATGAATTTAGATTTGAGATTAGATATCAACTCATCATCATTCTGTTTGCATTTGCTTTGTTGTTTCATTACATTTTCTTTGCTTGAGGACAAGCAAAAGTTTAAGCTTGGGAGAATTTGATGAGCATATCATATACAGATATATTCATGCATTAGTTTAGGACATTTTTATTCATTTGTGCATTATTGGACTCATTTCATCATGCATTATCTAGTTTCGGATCATACATTTGGATTGGTGCGTTGTTTGTGTAAACAGGTCTGAAAGGAGTAAGTTAGACTCAAAACAGTATGTTCCACAAGTGCTTGGTGGAGTCTTCCACGACTTGTGGATTTGGCTTCAGATGATGCCAGTTTCAAAACAGTTTGTTCCATAGGTGCCTGGTGGATTTTTCCATGACCTGTGGTTTTGTGCAACGAATTGGAGGTAGAAAACAGGGTGTTCCACAGGTGCCTGGTGGATTTTTCCACCAGGCACCTATGGAACAAACTGTTTTGAAACTTGCATCTTTTGAAGCCAAATCCATAAGTCGTGGAAGACTCCACTAGACACTTGTGGAACATACTGTTTTGCGTCTAACTTACTCCTTTCAGACCTGTTTACACAAACAACGCACCAATCCAAATGTATGATCTGAAACTAGATAATGCATGATGAAATGAGTCCAATAATGCACAAATGAATAAAAATGTCCTAAACTAATGCATGAATATATCTGTATATGATATGCTCATCAAATTCTCCTAAGCTTAAACTTTTGCTTGTCCTCAAGCAAAGAAAATGTAATGAAACCTTGGAGGCCTTGATTTCCCATATAATTGACTTCTTCTTAGGAAATATTTTTCATAGCACGTTATCTATTGGCATGATCCCTACCATTGAACTCACAAATTTCTAGTTATCTTTTATGTACGTATATTGAGAACATTTTGGAGCTCTTGAGTAAATACTGGGAGTTTCTTCATAAGATGCGACATGAGTTTGAAGCTCCAATACACCTTTTTTTTTTGTACTCGAATTCTCAAATTCTGCATTTCCAAATCATTTGGAGACATATTCTCTATCAACTCCGTAGCGTCTTCAGGTGTCTTTGATTTTATCATACCTCCAGTTAAGGCATCTAACACTAATTTTGTTTATGCTTTCAATCCTCCCAAAAAGATATTGATTTGTGTTGGCTCATCAAGTCCATGAATAAGAGTTTTCCTAGGTAGCCATTTGAATTTAGCTCATGCTTGACTCAATGATTCATCACACTCTTGGCGAAATCAAGAAATCTTTGGTTTCCCTTGATTAACCTTTGATTGTGGGAAGAATTTGTGTAGAAATTTTGTAACAACTTCCTCACATATAATTAGGCTATCCTCAGGAAAAGAATGTTACCAAACATTTGTATTGCCTGCCAATGTAAAAGGAAACAAACTCACACAGATAACTTCATTAGGAACCTGGTGATTTTTGACTGTGTTGCAAATTTTCAAGAATGTAGCCAAGTGAGTGCATGGATTCTCATGAAGTAACCCTTAAAACCGATTGTTCTGCACCATATGAATAAGAACAGGTTTTATTTGAAATTCAACGTTCCTGTGAATCTTGAATAATCTCCTAAGGTACATTGTCTATGACCCTCCCCAGCCATAACTACCTCTTCTTCTTGATCTGATGACTGAAGATGAGAGAAATTTGAAAACGATTTATGCTTCTCGTGTTGAGACTTTACGTGCTAAGACTTTGCATGCTGAGGCTTTGCATGCTTCTGTGAAAAGTCACCTTCGTATATTGTTATTCCCTAGGTTGTTCATTTAGTTTATGAATAGTAAATTAATTGTTCGGTCAAAATCTTACCTCTTATACAAAACAAGGAGACACTGGAAGGAACGAGTTAATGGTTAAAAGTTTATTTATATACAAAAAATAAACTATATACAAAAATACAAATAAAATAATCATATAAAAGAATTGTGAACAATTTAAACCAAAATTTGTAAAGAAAACAAAATTGACTAAGCAAAACAACAGTCCTCGGAAACAACGCCAAAAATTTGTTATGATATTAGTAAGTGTACCAAATCGCAGAAGTAAAAAAGTGAAAAGTCCATATTCATTTTTCCAAGAGACTCACATTTGTTTAGAAAATTATGATTATTTACTCATTACAACTAAGAACTTTTTAAATAATGAAAAGGGTTGAATTTTAATAAGACAATTCTAAATTCTAGAGTGCAATTAAATTTATGAAATTAACTATGGTAAAGATTTCACCCAGGTTGGATTTCATGTTCCAATTTAATGTAAAAACACTAAACAATATACATCTAATCTGTAATCTAGCAATTACACCACAAGCTAACAAGGCCTAATTCCTTATAAGTAAGTCCAAACCTTAATAAAAATTCTAATTCCTTAGATATTTTTACCAAAAGTCCGCATTAAGTTCAAATGTTTAATCTAATTAATTAATAAACTATATGTCTAGAGGAAAAATCTATTAGTTATCCTATTATAATCAAGGTTCTAAATTATTTCACAATAATCAGATACTCACAAATATACAATTAATAATCATTCAATTAAGAAAAAAAAAATAGAACACAAGAGTATAAATCATAAAGAGTGAAGATACATTACATCCAACCTCAATGAATAAGAGGGTTAGTTACTCCTATACATTTTTAGCACTATAAAAGGGTTAGATGATGAAAATAATGATGATGATGATGATAATGATGATGATGAGTGTCTCCAGCCTCTAGAATGTGTCTTTGTCGTCTCTTCCTTAGATTTAATTCTTTGTTCCCCAAGAGATTGGTTTTTTAATCCGTGACACGTTCAATTTAAATAATTTTCATAATTCGCAGATCGTTGGACAAGTTAGAATCGATGGGTGACTTAACCTCTCTCATTGAAAAATTTGGGCTGCATCGCTGAACGAATTAAGCCAAACTAACAAGACCTGAAAAATGTACTTAAATGAATTTTACATGAATAATAATCTTTGATATATATTCTTCAATCTTCTACGATTTCCACTTATCTATGAAATATTTCTTAAATAAAGTTCAAATATTTATCTTTTCTAAAATTATCTAATAAAATTTTAATTAATTATCAAAATAACCATAAAAAAATAAAAACATAATAGAGATAACGATAATGATAATTATCACACTCCAACCGTGTCGGTGACACCCTCCTCGATAAATCTTTACTCATAAATGGTTTTTCTTTTTTAAAAGGTATTAATAGGGTCCGTCCATTCATTGTCTTCTATTTTTTTTTTTTTCTCGTTTTGAATCCGTTTAGCCGGTTTTTAAACCGACACCACCTGGTGGTAGCTATTTCCCCATATTCTTATAGTGTCTATATAAAGAATGGTAATAACGTTGATCATACACCTAAAAAAAGT
>Ga0214545_1011409_pt1 | contig 12267 bp, 3 predicted proteins | sample CNSS4metaG_FD_160064 | JGI IMG/M metagenome (GOLD analysis project Ga0214545, IMG submission 160064) | Root nodule microbial communities from cowpea collected in UCLA plant growth center, Los Angeles, California, USA - CNSS4 | ecosystem: Host-associated > Plants > Roots > Nodule | place: USA... | reverse complement strand
GTTTCTTAAAACTGAACTATTTTATAGTACAGTTCAATTATTATTATGAATAGTTTAGTATATTTTAGTTTAATATAGTACAATTAACTATAGTTTAGTATAGTTTAGTAAATTATGCCCAGCCCTACTACTTAATAGTTGTGTCAAAAGTTTTATTGACTTATATGTACATTTAATGTTTCATTCCTATATATTTATTACTTGTTGGTTTTTATGGTAAAAAAATAAAATTAACACGATTCTTACAAATATGGTATAATGATAAATTAGGTTTAAAGTGACTTCTTTACTTTGTTTCAATAATTTATATTAACCTAAAACGTACATTAATAATGTTACCAGTTATTACTAATGACAGAAAAAATCTATCATACTAATAAAGATCTCATGAAATTTATTTATTTATAAATTATATTCATGTTAGACTATTCAAGATTTTATGCTTATTTAAGGACATGTCAATTTAGAAATAATCATAAAGTATAAATGTTAATAAAAGATGGAGAAATGTATTAAAAAGAGAGAAGGTAAGACTTTTGTTCATAACATTTTTATCTCTCTTCGAAGTATAATGTAATAATAAGTCTTCTTCATTTGGATCCTTTTAATGTTATTTTTCTTTTGTCAGAAAAGTTTGGTGTTTTATTTTTTCTCTTTTCACTGTCAATATGAATGGGAAACGGAATGTGATAAATTTAGTGTTCAACTTTAATGAAAAGTTAATATAAAAATGTGAAACTTTGAAAACAACTTTTGATAATTAACACAACCTAACATAGCTAGTATTTTTTTTATCACGCAATACTAATTTTAGAAAGTTAGGTATAGTTAGTAATTGTTCTTGTCGGGTCAAACTTTATTTTATTAAGTCTCTAGAGTTCGAACTAACTACTAGGTCTTCAATATGAAAATTAGCACTAATGATATCAAAGAATCTCAGAGAATTTTGAGGTATAATTATTGTATAATGAATGTATTGAGTAACGTGCTATATACACTATTTACCTACGAACTCATTGAAATGGGTCTTTTGGTCCAAAATACATTTTCTAACTGTTTTTAGGTCTATTATATATGATTCTCGAGGTTCGTACCCCTAACCTTCATGGGATGAGGTCTGGGATGAGGTCAGTCATAAGGCATTGTGGGGTTCTTTAACCTATTGTTGGAGGAAGTACCCGGTACCTGACCATGGTGAATAAGGCCAGGTACGAGTACTGTTGAATTCTTGGTCTCTTGTTGGAGACAGTTCTCAATACTTGGCCATGGTGAATGAGACCGAATATGAGTATTGTTGGATTCTTGGTTTCTTGTTGAAGACAATACCTAGTATCTGGACATGGTAAACGAAACCGAATACAAGCACTATTGGATTCTTGGTCTCTTGTTGGAGACAATACCCAGTATCTGATCATGATAACTGAGGCCAAATACAATCATTGTTGGATTCTTGGTCTCTTGTTGGAGACAGTACCCAGTACATGAACATGGTGAATGAGGCCAGGTACGAGTACTCTTGGATTTTAGGTCTCTTATTTGAGACAATACCTATGACCTAACTATGGTAAATGAGGTCAGGTACGAGTACAGTTGAATTCTTTGTCTCTTATTGGAGATAGTACTCAATACCTGACCATGATGAATGAAATCAAATATGGGTATTATTGGATTCTTGGTCTCTTATTGGAGAAAGTACTCAGTACTTGGTCATGGCGGATGAGGTTGGGGTACAAATAGCACAATAATTTTTTTTCTTCTATAGTAAAAAAAAAGGGTTAAATATGTTTTTAGTTCCTCAAGTTTCAGTGAAATTTGGAATTAGTCCCTCTTCAAAACTTTTAACCAATTTAGTCATTCATTTTTAAAAATGTGTGAATTAAATGTGTGAATTTAGTCATTTTAACCAATTTTTGTTAAGTTTATGTGACGTTTCAAGCGCATTTCATGATAGTATTTGAATTATTTATATCATTTGACACATTTTTTCTTCAATATTAACCAAAATATTATTAGTATAAAAGGCCGTGTAACGTTATTTGACCAATGAGCAATCACAACCACTTATACAAGTATAAATTTATGTAAAAAACTGAGTAAATATATTGAAGTTGTAAGGTAAGTGTGATGGTAAAGTTAACATAAGATTAAAAAAAAAAACTTTACTAGACTATAAATTCAGCCTACAATATCTATTTTTGGATGGAGGAAGAAAAAAAATCCAATGACAAGGATCTGAAATGGGATAAGAAGATAATAATCCTTGCATAATTAATCAAAAAACCCATTTCCAAATAAAATAAAAATTGGATTCATGGAACGCTAAACAATAAAATCAAAGATCATCACACATATTACATTTTATCTAAAAATATTGAGAAATTAATTTTATAATTAACATATAGTTTTAAAGCGCGCAACTTAAATATATGTTAAAATAAAATATATATATATATATATATATATTTTTTTTTTCTGAGTTTACATAATCTATATTGTGAAATAAATGAAAAGGTTACTGCTTGAAGCAGAAAGGGCAATTTCGGATTTTTCTATAATAGACCGAAAGTTTGAGTTTGGAGATGCCACGTGTGCAAACATCTGTCGCATGATGTGGATAAGGTGTTATGATCAACATCCTTATCATGCCTGTGAAAATATCTTCTTCGTTTTTTTTATTTTCAGAAAGTTATTTTCTTTTTATTTCAAGAAAAATCTCTTCTAAATTTGTTTCATGGTGGTCCATATATTAGTACCAAACTTTATCTGCATCTACCATTAAAGAAATATATTATATTACCATTAAAGAAAGTTATTATATGGTTTATCTAAATTGATTTTAAATTTTATATCAGATACTTTTGTGAAGTTTGAAAACATCAAAATAAAGTTAAATAAATTTCAAACGATTAATAAAACACATATCAAAAGTGAAAAAAAAAAATATATATATATATATATATATATAAAGTGGAAGATTTTTCTTCCAGCACCCCTTATTAGAAACTGCACTCCTATACTAATAGAAAAAGACTATAATATCTTTATAATATGGCCAATTCTGTTCTTGTCATTATGCCATCACCGCTAACGTACTCCATTGCTCCCTTTGACTCATTATGAAAAAAAAAATTATTTCAAAAATTATCATATATATTCTGAAAAACTTATAGAAATTCTTATTCAGAAATCTTGTTCTAAACGTATTTTATATATTTTAGAAAATCTATTTCAGAACATTTTTTTTAAATCTTTTCATGTATTCCAGAAAATGTGTTGTGAAAAATCAGTTCAAAAATATTTATTCTAAACTTTTTTTAAAATCTTATTCTAGAATACTTTTAGAACAAATAATTTAAAACTCCCTCTTTAGAATTATCATTTAAAAAAAAAGAGATGCAGTTAGAAATTGTTGGGGGGTACGGAAAGCCAAATCCACCAGAAGGTCTAAACCGTACAAAGTCGAAGAAAGCCCAAAACAGAAAACATCTGTGGCATATTAATCTATCAAAAATGTTTATTTTCCACGGAATTTTTTGTTTTCTCTAAATGATATTCTGATAAATAGTACGATTTTCAAAAATAAATTAAAAAATTATTTATTTATTATTTAAATTTACTAGGAATAATTTTATTATCAAAAATTATTATAAAAAGTGTAATAACTTTCTACTAGATTATTGTAGAAAAAATTATTCTCCACGAAGGTGAGAAAATTTGATTCCTGAATTTATTTATGGGCTAAAAGTAATTAAAGACTAAACTAAAATTGAAAATAAAAGCAGCTAAAAGTTTAGATATATTAGTTTGGGACTTGAGTCTGTCGACTATTTGAAAACATATTCAATATCAATATTATCATGATAAAAAATTCTTTAATTTTTAAACTGGTTTCTAAATCACTTTATATAATTAATGTAGATTTTTGTGTGTTTGTAATTCAATTTCTATTTTATATTTTTCTTTTTTTCTTTTAGTGGATGCTAAGTTGTTAATTATTCCAAAAATATTATAACTAAGTCCTGATCTTAGTAAAACTTAAATTTATTGCAAATTAATATTATATATCAACTCACCCATACTTTGTCTTTGATTCACAAGTCTTAATATAAATAATATGATCAGTGTCAAAATATAAATATATCTTTAAATCACTCTTATGTGCATCATATAAATGTGCATGAGTTTGAAATAATTTTTTAACTCTATCATGTTTATTCTAACATCTTTTCCATTTTGAGACATTATATCGGATATTAAATACTTCATCAATATGTGTGGTGTGATTATTCAAGAATTATTCCAACAAATTCTTGTACTTATGTAACTTCTATTTATTAGCTATGGTCCATTTTCCAATTTGCATCATACAAAACAATTTGTGACATCACCAATTTAAAAAGACACTATTTTATATTTAATTCATACAAATTTGGATAAGTTTTATTTTTTTTAGATGTCAGTCTTACAAAAGTTTACATTAACATCTAGATATTAGTGTCAAATGTGTTTGTATGTCAAACAAACAATAATGAATGCGGTTAGAATTATAACAATTATATCTATTTTAAAAATTAAATAATATTAAAATTTAAATAAAAAAATTAATTTTGAGTTAAATTTAAAAAATAAATATATAGGTGTATAGATTTAAGTTATCATGCATGATGTTTGTTACACAAATATATGATGGAATCAAATGAAAGAAATTTGGTGTCGAATTCATATGTACTAGCATAAACAGCATAAATAGGCGCTATCGCGCCTGTGTATATGATTTTTTAAATATGTGTGATATTATATTAGTAGGTGATAATATTGTAATATTATTAAGTTATTATATAAACTAAAATTATATTTATTAAAAATAGAGTGAAATATATCAAAACAAATGAAAGAATAACCATTGATAAATAAAGAAGAAAAGAAGAAGCATAGATAACCGAATTTATAAAAAACTTGTAAGAGTAATGATTAATTTTTAAAAATTTAATAAATTATTATATTTAAAGGGTAAAATTGGTATTTTGAAATATGGACACAAAAAAAGAAATCCCAATATATACATATTTCACTCTTATGATTATTATAATTAACAACATTTCAAGATTATATTGTGCATCTTGATAAAGTATCATTTTGCCGACACAACACCACCTATCTTTATTCTTTGTTTATCGAAACATTTCTTTTTGAGGACCAAATAGATCTTTATCTTAAGAACATGATCATGCCTTCAATGTTCTAATCTAATGAAAGATAAATAAATAAGTTTTTTACCAGTAAATATTACTTTATATACATCAATTAAAAATAAAAATTTTAAAAAACGATATACAAAAAGACTATAAATGAATTTATACATATTGGTTTAATTATAATATTCTAAAATGTATTATCACTAAAATATATATTTTAGAATATGATATTTTGGCAAACTGTTTTGTTTGACAGAATTTGATAAAATTTGACAAAATTTATTTTTCAATCTATACTAAACATTTCTTTTATTTTTTTCAAGTCAGATCAAACATTTCTTTTATCCATTGAAGTAATGTCACGTATGCGTTATCAAAAATTTTCTGACAAAACTATTAAAATATATTTTCCCTAAAAACAATTATAAAAATTAACCTTTTTTGACCGACGGGATAGAACAATGGGTGTTCAAGGTGGTGCTTGGGAGAGACAAGTAGTTTCAAAGGTGGGCTTTCAAGGATGGTGTAGGAAGAAGAAGAAGAAGTGGGAAAGATAAGACAAACTAGTCATTTCACCACCACCATGGGGGTACAGATTGAAATCAAGGGACTGCAGAAAGAAATAGCTCTGTTTTAATCAGGCAGGCCAATGTAGTCGCCACGAGAACAGAAAGAATCGGTCTCTTAATCAAGGCCCAAATTCACTTCTCTCCAACAGCTATATAATAATTTGATAAACTCTCTACTACCATGTATTAAAAAAAAAGAATCTGTATGTAATTTAAACAATTAAATTCCTCACGTGTGCATTTAGTTCTAACTCTCAAAAAGTAATATCAAATTTTTTAATGCCCTCGACAAAATTATTCTTCACATGAGTAAAATACTTTGAATTTTTTATTTCACTTTCTGTTAAGTTTCCAAGGACTGAATTTTAAAGTTTGGAAATAAGAGAAAACATCGTGTGAAACAACCCACTTTTAAGGATACAACTTCAATTACGTTGTACTCGAAATTATTCACCCTTTTAAATTTTAAAATTACAGATTAAAACATTTAATTTGTAAAGTTAATTTCTAGAATACTTCATAAAAACACTTTATGTGATGAAACACCTGTCTAATTTAATTAGTGGTGACTTTTATGCAATAGGTTTGATCCACCTAATTTTATGTTTGATTTTGTGAGTCTTGACCTAATTTCTTAAAGTTTATACTTTTATTTATTTTTTATTTGATTTTTAACATGTCACAAAACATAGACAAATGAAAAGTTACTATCTTGATTGAGATGTCTTAATCTCACATGGGTTAAATATGTTTTTGGTCCCTTAACTTTTAGTGAATTTTGGAATTAGTCCATTTTGAAACTTTGAATCAATTTATTCCTTCATCTTTTGAAATGCGTGGATTTAGTCCTTTTAATCAAATTTTGCTAAGTTTATTTGACATTTCAAGTATGTTTCACAATAATATTTGACTTAACATTAAAGCAAAAATGTGTGTCAAACAATATAAACAACTCAAATACAATCTTAAAATGTGTATGAAATATCAAATAAAGTTAACAAAATTTGATTAAAAGGACTAAATCCACGTATTCTGAAAGATGAAGGACTAAATTGGTCCAAAGTTTCAAAATAGACTAATTCCAAAATTCACTGAAAGTTAAGGGACCAAAAACATATTTAACCCATCTCACATTAATGAGTCCTGGTTTTAAGAAAGAAAAACAAAATCCACACTTAAGATCTCTCAATATATATATATATATATATATATATATATATATATATATATATATATATATATATAATCTTTGTCTAATGCATTTAAATTTCACAACTCTGAAATTTTTACAGAAAAGATTTTTTAGCCATTTTTTTTAATTTTAACTAACGGATAATTCTTTCATAAATAATTATTTTTTACTAAACAAAATTTTCTGTGAAAAATATTTTGTATAAAATATTTTACAAAAAAAAGATTAATAACAATTTCTTCAAAATTACTTTTGATAACAAAATAGTTTTTTTAGTAGTGACTCTTTATCGGAGTCAATTTAAAAGTAACATTCAAAATCTGAAATATAATTTATATATTCAAAAAATATTATCATTATAATAATAATGTAAAAGTAAATATTTATCCTATACAATTGACCATCTAAAACAAACTTGATATGTAATCTTGACACGTATCTTCATTGGAGTCGTATTTCTATGTTCTTTATGTTGACAACAACAAAATAAACTTTTGTAAGTTGAATACACGATTCATGTTAATTAAGTGGCATCATTAAGAAGGTTGAAGTGGTGGTGGTTCAACAAGTGGGGTCACATTAATGTGTATAATGTTGGCTTTTTCCACATTTTCTTGAACCATGTCGGCTTCAAAATCAGATTCTTACGTATACTTGTTATATATGCATGATTCGATTCTCATTGTGTTCTTATATTGAATCTCTCAACCCATATATATGCATACATATATGTACATGTGTATGTATATTTTGACCCATGCATGATGAAAGTTCTTGTTGTGTGCTCCTAAACCTAGACATGGATCATAGCATATATAAGAGAGAGTGAAAAATGAGATATTTTGATGATGATGATTTACATTATTGGAGGCATATGAAAAGAAATATTAGTCAACAAAACAACAAAAGTGGAAAAGTTTAGGTGACTGGTTGTGTTTCTTTTGTCAGTTTCTTGGACATGTTCTTTCTTCATAGTATTATATATATTTGTGACTTTTTCTTTGTATCTTCTTCATCTTCCCTTCTACTAACATAAAAATCCAAATATGCCATTCAGCATTCAGAATTCAGCAACCACCTTTAACCTTTGTTTCATTTAGCTTTTTCCAAGCTTCTAATTCTTTGCAACAGGGAATGCGTGCATATGCATCTTTCTATATTCTTCTCTTCTGTCACGTTTCTTTATTCCAGATCTACAGTTTCTGTTTCATTTTCTTAAAGACAACATAGAAAACTCAAGCATAAGGGCACATATAAACTTTCACATGTTGGAGTGGCAGTGAAAAAACAACATTAACACATAGGATGTCTGAAAATGATGGAGCTGAGAATCGAAAGGAAGAAGAAATAGTTTGTGATATATACCCGGTGGATTAAGGAATTACATGACAAGAAGCGTGTATTCTGCATTTCATTTTTCTGCACTGTGACGAGGATGAGACATTATTAAACCCCACAAAGATACATATCTTTTCTTAAAAAATGGTCACATGGGCTAATAAATGCCTTAGTGATTAAGGAAACAAAGGCAACACCGAAGCTGAAATCTTCTTGCTAAGTGAACAATGAAATGACACCACTTTCCAAGTTCATAGTTTTTTCTACTTATATTTAGTCACTTTAGTTAACGTCAAAATTTTGAATTTGGATTTTTTTTTATGTTTTTTTTTTATCATTTTTTTTACTGAGTATTTATAATACATTAATTATCACTTATTTTGATATTTTAAAAATATATTAAAAAAATATTTAAAATATCAACGAAGTGTATTTTTAATAGTCAACGAATGAAAGCAACAAAAAATTCAATAGAAAATTTAGACTAAAATTTTGTAACTCTTCTTGAATTTCTAACAAAACATTAGGGTTTCTCTTACGTACCCTTCGAATTTTCTTTTATAATCAATGCATAAAACACACTTCTCTCTCTCTCTATATATATATATATATATATATATATGATGTTATTGAGTTGAATTGGTGGCCTTCAAAGAAGGAAAAGGAAACATGAATGCAAGGTATGTTACGTTGCTTTTGCAATGGTATAGTAGGAATAATGATTATGAAAGGCAAATATAGAAGTTGTACGAAGCCTTATTAAAGATGATAAAGTAGAACCATTTCAGTGACACTTTGGCTATGCACACCACACCAGCACATGGATGCATGTTGTACAAACTGAATTTTGGTCGTTACTTACATCAACTACTTATCTGTAAAAGCAACTGCATTTCATATCAACCGATCTAAACTATATTATATGTCCAAATTATTATTGATATTGTATCGTGTGGCCTATCAATATTCCTAATCAGATTTTCGGTCGGATAGTTCAAAAATAAACAGTCCAAAGCTGTCCGCAATAGACAGATAATAACATAAGACAAGAAAATTATAAACTTGATTCGTAAATTTGATCGGTAAATAAGGTCGCAGATGATTAATCTTGTCACTGAAATCATGAGTTAAACTTTAAGTATAAATCATTCTTACAAAATCATATATTTTATAAATTGATCTTATAAATGCAAACACGAGTGTTCTTAATGGATGATGTAACACGACTAAGATTAGATTTGGGACCTCTCTATGAAAAGTGGAAAAACACTTCGTGGCCCCACAAACCGACCACCAATGCCTTTTCCACAACGTGTTACTTTTTTTCTCACTGTTTTTAATCCAAGAGCTCTCGTAGGTTTAGAAAGAAACATAAAGTGGTAGTTGCAATTATTGAACTTGGAGGGAACTATTTTCAGATTGAAACGAGTGAAAAAAAAAGTCATTTATATGTCACAAATTTAATATCTAATCATAAAATATTTGACTTGAAAAATATGCGGTTATAATTTTTGTAATTAAAAAAAATTTATCTTGAATGTTCTCATATTTGGATGTAAATTTTAAAATTTATATCACAGTATGCTTTAATTTGACGTAAATTTTTGCTTTTAAATTTTGGTTTGAACCAACATCATATAATTTAAAGAAAATGTCTAAATTTTACAACGGAATTAAATTTCAATGTAGGCTTATGTCAAAATGTAAGCTGACAGAGTCGAAAATATATATATATATATATATATATATATATATATATATATATATATATTTGACATAATATTTTAATATAGCAGAAGAAAATGAGGAGTTACTTTAATAAAGAAAGGTGAAAGATTTGGCCAATGAAAGTAAAAAATGAAGAATTTGATGGGGTAGTGAATTGTTTAAGTTCATTGGGAATTTAAATGAGAATCCCTTAGGTATATTCTTTTGGCACCACAATATGATCCTTATTATAATAATTTAACTTAGGATACATAGGGTAGAGTTCATCGAGAAATAAAAACCCTAAATATTATAGAAAGAAAAAAAAAGATCTCTTTATTTATAATATTTTTTATACACACATTTTATTTTATTTTTCTACTTAAAATTTGAATAAATATTTGAATTAGTCTTTCAAGTTGACTGGTAAGTTTTCTTTTTTATAAAATAAGTTTATAAAAAATGTATCTATTATATCGAATGTTTTAGTGACTAAAAAAATTTAATTTTTGGTATAATAATTCCCTTGGCATTAAGTAATTATTTTTGGAGCCTCTGATAGAAACGTAACGAAATGGAAATCTTAAAGGAGGAAAAAGAAAATAGTATTTGCATGAAAACGTCATTGCAATTTCTCTTTTTAGGATACTGATGTTGTCATTTCACAAAAGTTATTAAGTCCTTCAAGGTGGCAAAATATGATCGAAATAATATTTGCATAATTATTCATACAGCCAAAAGATATCAAAAGTAAAGAAAAATAGATATATTACTATACAGATAGAGAATAAAATAATTTTATAAAACGTATCGGAAAAAATATTATACACATCTCCATTAATTCTTCACATTTTACAATAGTCAAATTGTTTTTTGATATTTTATATTTTTTATATTTGATCTCTTTTTCTTATGTTTGTTATGAAAATGTTGAAGCACTTGTTTTTCCGTGGTGACCACGGTATCAAAAAGTTCGTACACTACGCTATTATACACTTAGCGTTTAGGTTATGCTTTCTACATGTGCAATCAAATTTAACCATCTATAAATGCTTTTTATCAACTTGCTTACAAATGGAACTCAACTTTTTTCTTAGTGGTAAAAAGTTAACGTTAGATACATTCAGAAAACTTTCAAGTCAAGACACCAAAATTCTTTTTCAAAAAAAAAAAAAAAAAAAAAAATAAAATCATGTAATGTGAAATTTGTTCCTTTTATATCAAATGTCCTTTGGTAAAGGCGTCATTTGGTAAAGGCTAAGTGGACGAGGAGTCCAAATCCTCTACTGGTTTTTTTATGTTGTTCAACATTAAAAATACATTGTATTGATATTTTAAATATCTTTTTAATATATTTTAAAACGTCAAAATTAATGGTAATCGGTATTATGAAGACACAGTAAAGAAACAATACAAACAATCCCAACAGAAAATCCAAATTCGTGGACGAGTCACAATTGAATTGTGGTGCTTGAACTGTTACACTCTTAAGTAAAAAGAGTTGCATCGTAGCCAACAGTTAGAGTTTTTGACCTAATGATAAATTTGATCCAATAAAATTAGTATCAACATTCACTTACTGATTTTGAAAACCAAACATATACCGATTCTACATTAAAAAATGAATTTTAACAAATTTTACATCATTTTATACAGAACCAAACACGCATTTATAACTGCATCGATGCTAATCGTGAAACTAGAGATTTTGTGTGTGAAGTGCATGTCTTGGGAGGGACCATTTTGGCACTCACACAACACCAACTACCACCAAAATACCATAAACACTAACTCATGAAGTTTCTACTTTATGAACAATAATTGAGGTGAAGCTTCATGTGTATGGAAAACTTCACACTCCCAAATTAATACACAAGCCACTTTCTACACTACTTTTATTGTGATTTTGTGTTTTCATTTCCTTCTTTGTTATAATGGTTTCTCATGATGCAAAAGAAGACAGTGATCGAGAGTTCAGCATCAACTTCTATTTTTGTAAAAGGAAAAGTACTCCATTGTTGAAAATCATCACCAAATTGATGTTGTTGTTCATAACCATATAAAGTTATAGCCACTTTTCAATTACAAACACTAGTGTAATAGAGGTTATAAATCGTTAAAAATAAGTTTTAAATCTAACTTAACTCCGTAAAACCGACTTATAAGATAATGTTTGCACCTTTATATATATATATATATATATATATATATATATATATATATATATATATATATATATATATATATATATATATATATATATATA
>Ga0214545_1011406_pt1 | contig 12268 bp, 8 predicted proteins | sample CNSS4metaG_FD_160064 | JGI IMG/M metagenome (GOLD analysis project Ga0214545, IMG submission 160064) | Root nodule microbial communities from cowpea collected in UCLA plant growth center, Los Angeles, California, USA - CNSS4 | ecosystem: Host-associated > Plants > Roots > Nodule | place: USA... | reverse complement strand
GGAGGGGGGTTCAAAGTATCTTTTGCAAGTACACCTCCTCTCAGATTGGAGACCGAAGAGTGAAGGGAATCTTTTATAGTGTGTTTTTGGTTATGTAAAAACAAAAACAATGTTGTTTTGGTGTATGATTTTTTTATAAGTCATTTTCAATAGTAAATAAGGAAAGAAGAGGAGACAATAATTAAAAGAAATGTATTAATATTTATGAGTTGAGACATCCTAATGTCTTATTCTTTTATTTATATATTAGTTATTGTTGATAAAAAAAATTATAAGTTAGATATATATTAATTATTTAAGGATATAATTTATCAAAGTATTTATTTCGGTACACATTCTATATTGTTTAAGAGTTAATATTAAAAATAATTTAAATATATTTTTCTCTTTAATTTATTCAAATATTTTTTAATAATAAAACGGGAACGAATTTTAAATTTTAAAAAACACAATATCATTCATAAGGGCAATTGATCACAATTAAATTTCAAATATTAAATTTAAGAGTTGATATTAAAAATAATTTAAATATGTATTTTCTTTAATTTAGTTATATATTTTTAAGAACAAATTCAAACTCTAAAACATCATTAAACACAAATAATCACAATTGAATTTAAAATATTAAACTCTTTGATTTTACAACTCTTATTTCCTTTTAAAAGTTGTTCAAGTCCAACATTCGATTTAGAGTAGATTGATTTTAAAATTTCAAACAAATACATTGTTAGTAATGCAAACATACAAATCACAATAGAAAGCAAAATAGTCAAATAAAGATTTGAAATGGAGAAAGGTAACAAAGCACCAACAATAAAATAATGTCCACAATGTTATTGGAGGAGGTAAAATTTGAAATACTCGTAAAACCTACCTTTTCGGTGCTCCTTTTCAAACAAAAAAGAAACCGATGAAACTTTATGTTATTCATTATGTTAAAACGTTCTTATAAATATATCTTTTACTAAGAACCTTTATTTTTATTTTGCATACATTAATTTTTAACTACATCTACTCTATTCTTTTTTTTTATCAGCAATAAAAAATATGAATTGAATCAGGGAACAATAGGGTTGCCCCAACCCTTATACAAAACAAAAAAAGGAAAAAAATTGCTTGTAAATACAACAAACAAGAGAGGATAAAGGTCCACACTCAACAAAAAATTAACAATGGCTAATCCAATTAGAATGAACTTCCCAGTAGAATAACAAGGACTTTTACGTCAAAGCTTCTATAGTATCGATCTTCGAGGCTAAAACATTAATAACATGATTGTTGGCATTTGCGTCCTAAAGATGATTATATTCTTTTCCTTCAAAAAGGTGACATAAAATACTCCTTTCCACTTTCAAAGACGAACCTGCAATAACAAGCTTGAAAACACTGAAAAAATGTGTTGTTTTGTATCAACCCTTATCTATTAAACAAATGACTCTATACTCTATGCTTATAATATTCCTACTAAATAACTCAAAAATTGAATTTATATTCCATTATTAAGACTAAAGCAACTTAAACATCATATGAAATGTAGAGGTTATTGAATAAACCCTAGTTGTGTTGCTACTTTGTTGGCGTTTTGTTGTAAGCAGGAATGTTGGACCAAGTTATCCAATAACTTTATAGGTTTATGATGATGATGATTGTGGTGTTCAAATGAGTTGAGTAGTAACTAATCAAGGAAAGTGGTGATCCCAGAAGAAAAAGAAAAGAAAAGTTGTTTTTGATTTAAAATTTTTTTGAGTGGGACATAAAATAGGTGGCAGTTAGCCAGTTAGGTTCCCCTTGACAAGTAACAAAAAGTTGCCCTAGCTTTCGGCTGTCCTGAAAGTGGGGCTATTAGTAGCTGAATTATAGATTAACCATTCTTCATTTTTTTATCATTTTAGCTTTGCCCATTTCTTATATATTTATATCTAGACAAAGCAAAAAAGTCATATTTACTAATCCATTCATATTTCATGAGTTAAGAACTACTATATAGTGATAGGTAGTTATTCCAAAATATGCCTGTTGCTTACAAATTGGTACATTTCTGCCAAACTTGTTCGCATATGTCTATGTCCTGTCTATTCCATTGGAAGTGATGTATTGGTGGGGAAGAGGAGACATGTCATTACATTAGGGAGTTACATTAAACAATTTTTTTTTCTTAAACCTTTTCTCAAGTCCAGAGTCCAGATTCTGTAATAATTGTTTTGATGTTGTCCTCTACTTAGTATTAAAAATACATTGTATTAGTATTTTCTCTCATCTTACAAATCAGGATTTAGAATTATACTATAGAACATATATATTAATATTGTATGAATGATATCATATATAAATACATGATAGAAGTTGAAATTTAGATATAATCATAGGTTATGAAAAAACAACACAAAATATAATATCTCACTTAAAGTACAAAGAAATGACATAGGACAATGATTTTTCGATTCATCAGAAACCAAAGTACCCTAATATTCCTCTTGCCATGTGTCCCTGCACATGCATACTTCCTCCTAGCTATAACACATGCAAGCACATGCTTAAACCTTCTCAGAATAGGGCATCCACCCCAAACAACTCATGCACATCCTACTCGTTTTCAACGAGGTCCAAATTTATTTTTCTCCCAACACTTGACACTTGTATATGCATATTCAGCAATTACGTACAGTGTCTTAAGTTTTAGCATATTCACTCTTCAACTATCAAAATCATGCTTTATTCTCACTGCTTTTTCTTTTAATCATTATTCTAACACTTGAGCTCGAGAATTTTTACAGTATTTTTAATTTACGCGTTAAGTTATTAGGTAACTGTTCATGCAATGCATATTGGTTGTTCAAGCTAATTCCATCAATTTCTCTTGTGGTTTCAAATGGATCATATTCAGAATACATACCATTTTGAATTATAAACGTGAACAGAGGTTACATCATTTTCTTAACTTGATGATTATGTTTACTGATACAGATTACCATGGAAAAAGAAGAATTGAAAGTTATTACATGAATATGTCTAATACTATAATCATCAGTAATGAGATAACCCTACTATTACAATATGCAGCAAGGGGGGGAGAAAAAGTAGAAGAAAATATATTGGTTATGCAAAAACATATACAAAAGCATAATCACAATAAAAAGAAGAGTAATGAAGTGTAGTCAAGATTCTTAACATTTGGTCCTTCCACTATATAGTGTGATGAGATTCTGGGTTGTTTATATATTCCCCTGATGCAATTGGGTGTGGCAAGAAGCATCAGTTTAGGGATCTGTTGTTCTCATTGAGAAAGACAACACCTTGTTCACATTTGACTAGTGTTTGGTCTCCATGTTCCATTGTGTCACATGAAGTCTTTCCCACCAAGCTTTTTGCCTTCAATGACTCTCTTTCCCAATCTGTGTTGTATACCACAACTAGAATAGAGACCACACATGCTATCTGTGCTGCCAACAGCCCATAGCAAAGACCCACCAACCCTAGTCTCCAAAAAAATGCCATCACTATAGCCACTGGTGCCCCCACCAAGTAAAATGAATAGAAATTTATCCCTGCCCCAACACCAGGCCTAGCACTTCCCCTAAGGATTCCACAGCTTGTGGTTTGAGGACAGTTTGCTAACTCACAAATCCCAATTATGGGTAACACACTCATCGTAAGTTCCAACACCTCACTGTCACTGGTGAAAACCCTTCCCCATCTCTCTCTCCCTAATGTGGTCCATAACAGCCCCAATATCGAACTTGCAAGAGCCATTCCTATTGCCACAATTGTCGACAACCTTGCCCTCTCGGGTTGACCCGCCCCGAGTTCATTCCCCACTCTTGTTGACACCGAAGCACTCAGTGCTGTTGGTAAAGTGTACATAAGAGACGTCGTTTGAATTACTATGCCGGCGGTGGCTAAGGCAACACGAGGATTGTAAAGGTAACCCGCTAGGATTGTCATGAACTCGTACCACCACCATTCCAAGCACACTCCTAAGCAACTCTGAATGGAAAACCTTATCAGGGTGCCCCACTCTTTGCCTGCTGAGGTTGTCGTTGTTGTTGTTATTGTTGATGTTGATGATGTTGATGATGTTAATGTTGTGGAAGTGATAACAGTGGTTAAGGTTTGGTCTTGTTGTCGTGATGGCAAGGGGCGAGATATTAATAAAGGCATGGAAAGTGACCCCTTTGAGACGCGCATGTAGAGCATGTATGATAGGAGGAAGAAAAGGGTGTTGAAGTTGGCAACAAAAGCTGACATAGCAATCCCGGGTACACCAAGGTGGAGTTTGAAGGTGAAAAAAGTGACGACAGGGATGTGTATGAGAATGGACAGCAAAGTGCACCACAGTAGAGGCCAGGTTGTCCCTTTGCTACGTAAATAGATTCGAATTGGGTGAAGCAAGCTGTTGGCAATGAGGTCTGGGATGGAGAAGCGGCAATAGATGCTTGCGACTTTGGTTATCTCAGGGTTCTGTTGAAGCCATAGCATCAGAGGCTCCAGCTTCAGCCACAAGAGACAGATGGGTAGTGAAGCTGCCAGTAACATGAAAATTGTCCTTTGTAAAGTCAGAGAGACCAAACACAAGTTTCTTGAACCAAAGGCTTGCGTGCAAAGAGGTTCCATTCCCATGGCTAAACCTGAGAGCACAGAGAAACCAGTTATGTTGGTGAAGCCTATGGCCAAAGCACCGCCAGCTAACTCAAGGCTTCCCAACCTTCCCATGCACACAACTAACACCATGTTTTTGATGTATCCCACAAGGCTCATTGCTGCTATTGGAACTCCTATGTCCCCCATTCTCTTTAACTCATCCACTACCTATACCAAACATAACACAATGAAATTAATGCTATTCTATATATAGCTATGCTTAATTGCACTGTAAGAAACTAAAAGCTATATATATATATATATATATATATATATATAATTTATATATATATATTTATATATATATATAATTATATATATATGATATGCTTTATACAGTGTAAGTGGTGGTGAAGAAGTGAAAGAGTGAAAAATCATATGGAAGAGAGTGGAAGCTTCTGAAAGTATATATGTGAGGTCTCGTTCGTACCTCAGCAGTTGTCGGGTATGTCTTTTGGGGTTTCTCCTCCGCAACCATCTTAAACATTTGGTTTTTTCTCTTTCTTGTTTCTGTGTTGTGTGAGACAGTAGTATATGATAAAGAGGCACAGTGTTAATGAAATATCGGGTGCCCCTTTTCTCCCCAAAGAAAACACTGATCCAAGTACAAAGTGAAGGGGACCAGAGGGAGAGAAGGGAGGGAACAAGAAACTTGGGTGTGAGAATGAGGAGTAAGCTGAGAAACCTTTATATAAGGGTTGGAGATGGTGGGGTATGTAGCATGGTGGATTCTTTACAATTTAAAAAGCAATGTTACATTATTCTGATTATATATATTATCATCATCATCACTGTAGAAGAGAAAATAATTCCTTCAAGTATATATATACATCTCTGTACAAAAGCTTTTATAATCTTGCTGGTGATTTCCACGTTGGATAGTCAGAATCAAAGAGAAACTAAAAGTGAAATTTTAATGTGCTGTTTTTTGAGATAGAGAAACAGTACAGAAACAAGAAAAACTCTGCATAAAGATGGTTCCTATAATATAATTAAAAATGAAAACCACATGTTGTCTTATAATAGTTAAGAGTATAAGAGTTGAATATAAAGTGTGTAGAATATACTGCGTATATATAGAAGAGTAAAAAAGCAGAAAGAGCTTATTTAAACCGTGCGGTATATGCATTAATCAAGTGATACCAGAAACCTTCTTTCTTTACTGCTCCTATTTTGTCATTTCCCATATATGTAGAAGCATAGACACCTTCTCTACCCCATAAGAAATGCATATATGTTGTATTACCAGAAATTTCATCTCCACGTTTAAAAAGAAGCTATTTATTGTGCATGTGAGTCAGACTACTGCTATTATAGCTCTACTGAGGTCACAGTTGACGTGTTTCCATGCCAATACAATCCATTATATATGATTTTGGGAAATAACACTTCTGCCTTTCTTAACACTCTCATTCCTTTTCATTTCTCATGCACACATCTTAACAATATCATAAATTTTCTTAATATTCTTCTCTATTATTACTCTTTATTATTTTTAATCAGCATCAGTGAATAGTTTGTACTTTCACATTTGCTTAGCAAGAAGTTTAATACTTAATGATTACTGTCCATAAGTGCTCATTTAGTCTTGGATGTTAGCCCATATTGAATATCAATAACTTCGTGTTATAAATATTTACTTTGGAATTAAAACAAGTTCACTGTTGATAAATGTGAATTTAGGTAAGAGATTTTTTAATAAATTAATCCAATAATTAAAATTACAAAAGTGAATGCAAGGATATAATTAGTAAACCATATATACAATATGGATTAAAATTTAGTATAGTGTTGTCACGAAGAAAATATCATGTGATTCAACAATTACATTTTATATAAAAAAAACGTCAAAAGTATTAATTAGTATATACTGTGAATCTCTTTTTTCTCTACGTATGTAGTGACCTGTTAATAGCCTAAATTTATACTCACTTTCCACCTTTTCATAACCTAAATTTATACGCACTTTACACCTTTCTCTTCTTTCGGGTCCTTTTCTTTTTATGTCTCACATCACATCTATAATTATTTTTCCTCCCATTTGTCTCTTCATCCAAAAGATTTTTTTTTTTATATATAGAATAATGTCGCAGGACGTGTTTATACTCACAGAGAAATGATAAACGTGAAAAGATAAATCGATTAACAAAAAGTCGAGTCTTGTTTCTCATTTTTTCTTCATACTTAAATCAGCATAATAATAACAGTGTTCCAGGTTGTCTGTTTTGACTATGATTTCTGATGAATATATACATTCATATTTATCACTCTAACTTGACCTAATTAAGACTGCTTTGCAGAATTTGTTAGTATAAGGTCATATCAGTAAGCTATGAGGAGTAGGGCCTCTGAAGCTAACAGCATTAGGGTTTTGGGGCCTTTGGGTTCACATCAGAAAACTGACTCTAATGAAATTAGATTGTATCGTAAGCAAAAAATTGCCTTTTATCACATGTTGGCACCAAGATATTTTTGACATAGATCCAAAATCTCAGAACTGCTGAAACGTCTTTACCATTTCAGCACGCACCTTGTCCACAAAAGTTACTACACCCACCTAGTAAGTAATTCGTATTGTACAACCTTATAGCTCCCACGTACGTTGCCAGCGACTACTTCGTACGTATTTTTGTACATGTTTTTTTTTTTTTTCCTTTATAATAACTTGTTCCATGCACATCCTACACGTACACACATATTCCTTATAGGATTGAATCTACGACAGGGACAGGTGGTTTTACACCAATGAAGGCATTATTATAGAACGTGGGCGGTGACTAGTGGAGTGGTCGAGCTTTTGATACATAAGTATAACCGAAGCATGTCGTGCTTATTTTAAGCTGCATGGCTACTCAAGCATGCATTATTCTTACTCTTTATGACCACATTCTTGAACCGTGACAAATTCATTCTCTTCAAATTAGGCGTCGGATTAAAGTGCTTCCTACTTTTCAATTCATTAACTACTCTTTCATACTTACTACTGTCACTGAAACTTCTTCTCTCTGTGATTATTCAATGTTTCTCCATTGCCACCCAAAAAGTGCTTCTTCTCTTGTCAAACATTTCACACTTTTACCAATTAGAAACAATTAATCTGTGCACCCTTTCAACTATTCCTGCCTCCGTTTTCTGAACCAGTTCCCTTTAATTATGAGTTCTTTAGCTTCTTTTACCCCCTCCTATACCTACTACCTACAAGGATCTTTTATAGAAAAAATAAAGTTACCAAGTTCACACTCTGTGTATCTTCTTCTTAGATCTATCGCATGATTACTCTCTAGATTGCTACTTCACTTTTACTCACACCTAACCACCCAATTCAGATACTGCTTTTTTTTTTTTTCTAGTTTCACGGTGCATTGTCTAACGTGTATATAATTGAAAATCCTTATGAATCATGTCACCATGATTAATCTATATTTGTGTGTATAAATATTCCCTTTTAATATTGTGTCTCGAGTTTAACAAGAAAAAGAAAAAAAAAAAACAAACGAATAATTAGCTAGTATTAGTACGAACAGTGTTAGCTGTATTCTGGTATCATAAAGTTGTGATGATATTTATAAATCGGGACCATAATCAGAGGGTATAAAATTATTATTCTGCCCGAATTCGTTGATCCTATATTTGATTTTTATTACTAAATATATTAATGAAAAGACCGTTTTTTAATTCTTTACATAAACCTTTTCTCTATAGTACATTATATAGATGGTCCTTTTTGCTGATTATGTGTTGAGTGTTTTTGTAAAGAAAGAAAAGCCGTAACATGGGGTAATGTGACAAGTAAGAAACAGTAGTTAGCTAGTGTTAATAAAAATTAGAAAAATGAAACAGTTAGCTAGTCTGTTATCATAAAAAGAACAAGTTGAAGTTGTGGTTGTGTCTAATTTTTATTCATAAATATATATATTATAAGAAGACCCTTTTTTTAATTCTTCTTTAAATGAATTGTTTCTCTAGCAAAATTTTTACATCATAAATTATCGTTTGTGTTAATTATGTAGTCTTGAGTTTTACACAAATAAAGATAAAGGAAAACCCTAATTAAGACGGGGTGACAACAAGTGGAAACAGTTAACTAGTCTGCTATCATATAAAGGAGAGACAAGTTGTAACGATATTTATAAATTAGAATAATCAGAGGGAATATATAGAATTATTCTGTCTAAATTCATAGATCTGCATTGTTCGAGAACACAGTATCTGAGATGTTCAAAGAACAAATGATGGTAAAGTAATTCATGACTTTGAATTGAACATGTTTTAACAGAGAAACAGAAGTTAAGTAGTAATATTAGAGAGTAAGTGTTATTAGTGATTGTTGTGACACTTAAATGGAACCATGCATGTGCGATGTAGTTGCACCAAATGCAGAGAGGAACCCACAGAAAAATAATCTTGTCGAGGGTTTGCATCTCTGGCAAAGTGATGTTAAGAGATATTTAATTAAGAAGGGATTTGATGATAGGTTCGTAGGGCAAAGTGATGTTAAGAGATATTTATGATGGAGTGGTTGTTGGGAAGGAATAATAACGAATCCAAGTGTCACATCCCTCATGGTTTTTGAATATGTAGTGGTACTGAATTCGGTCCCAAAATCTTGGTCATTGTATTGAAAAATTCCAACAACCGACATCTTCTGTTTTCTCTCCGCCATGAATGACAAGGAGCGCACGTTTAAGCTTCCAATTGAATCATCGCTTCAGGATTTGGTAAAGAGAGATATGTCTATCTCACCTGTAACCAATTGCATTATCTGTTGGGTCCTATCTCATTATACCATTACCCCAGTTTAAAAATATGCATAATATCTAACACCATATTGCTTCTTCTTCTTCTTCTTCTTCCTTTGCTTATATAGATACATCAATAGATATAGATATAGATATAGTTGTTTCTTCTTCACTGCTTTTTTTATTGTCTTCTTCTCTTTCTTCATGGTATACCATACATATGTGCAAGCCTGCGTAGTGAAGAAAACAAATAAACACCCTATACCTAGTCTTCTATTTTTCTTCATCTTTGAAAACATTTGTTCATTAAGTTAAAACTATTAAGTTAAAACTATTATGAGAAAATTGGTTTTTTACCTGTTGGAGTAAATACAAACTCGTCTCACTCCAACCTCTTCAGACTCGCAAAAAATGTATTTTAAGTAAAATTTGATCTTATAAAACTTATTTGGAAAATGAAATATATATTTACTTATATATATTATAAATTTGATTTATCTCTAATCAACATAGGGTCGTCAACATATCTTTTTTCAGCGAGACATTTAAACATGAAACTAAATATTAATAGATAATATAAATGTGAGATTAAATATTAATAAATAAATCGATAGTAACTGATATGATAGATCAAACAAATACCAAATTTTATTAGAATAAACTTTGAATGATTATGATTAGTGTCACAATTACATTTTTGGGAGACACATACAAGATGGACATGCTCCATAGTTTAAATTAGACAATATTTAGAAAAATTCAATGAATTCTGAACTGCAATTAGTGATTTTTATTATTATAATTATTGGTTATTTTGAGAGGCATGAAAAATATTCTGAAATATATTAAGCCGTGAGCAAAAAAAGAAGTTTTAATTAAGTTGAGGCCACAATGTGAGGTGAAAAGAAGCATTAAAGAGATTGGTAGGATGTTGTGGTAATAATGTATGGGAAGTGAGGGTGTGGGTCCACTTGTTTGACATGTTGTCTGAAGATATATCAGAAATTCGATTTGTTGTGGTAAGTCAAAATGATAATTATTTGTAAGACAAAAGTACGAAGCTGAATACTCTATGATGGGAAAACATGGTGGATGGAATATCCTTCTCATAGATTATCCACATTGTTCGGTCTCTCTCTTCAGGTACCTTAAAGCAACACCAATATTCTTCACTCAAAATACCAACATTTTAATGCCATATACCTTTTTACCATGTCTGCGTTATTGTCTCCTTCAAATCTTAATCTCGGCTAGAATCTTATCGATGTTTGTTTTCTTCGGTGAAACTTTCTTTGTAAATCTAACAAGTAGTATTAGAGCTGATGGTTAAAACCGGTTCAGATAAGTGTAGTATGGTCAGTGTATCAAAAGTCTTCATCTGACAAGTATTACAGATAAGCGTGTCCTATTAAGAAGAACGACGATACAGAAAAGACAAAAAATGAGTACTCGTAATTGAAAATGCTTCCGTTGGAGGGGGAGTGTACCAATGTGGTTGAAAGGACTCACCCTCAAGGGAGAGATTGTTAGAAATCCAAGTCTGCGTCTAAGTTTCTCATTTGATAGAAATGAGAAAGTAGAACACTATATAAGAATAAAGACTCATAAACTCATTGTCTTAAAATTTTGGATTAAGAATGGTGTCAATGGCTTGCCTTAGTGGTTGAACTCAAGTCTCATTGGTATTTATTCTTCCTATAGTGAAACTCCCTATGTAGAGCTAATACACGAGCCTCACTTAAAAAATATGTTAGTTGTGGCATTTTATACAAAATTGTATGTCTAATCTGACTAAATTATTTATAAGAGACAACAAAAGTTAATTAAGAATGTTGGAATTAATGGTTGAGTTGGTTTAAAGTTACTTGAACTATTTATTATAACATTTGGGAACCTTTGATTGGCTAAGTTTTTAGATTAAAGAAACAGTTGGATTGGCATCCCATTTGTATTGTGAAAAAATGTCTGAGATCTTCTAGAACTCTACAATGTAAACAGAATAAACATATATAGATTAAACAAGATTTAACAATTAATGTGATTATGGTTTTGAGAATAGAACATAAAAAAATTAATACAACAAACAAAATTGCTATTATTAACCATTAACATTCATTAAAGAAAAATATTGTATATAATTAATTATGACCAACAAAAAATGTGTGTAATAAAGTTAAGCGCGAGAAAAATGACTAAATAATTTTATTTTTGTAAGTAGCATTACTAATAAGATTATCAGTAAATAAATTATTTATATAATTATTTGTTGTTGAGAATATTTGCTTAATATTTTTATTTGAATTAATTTTTTATTCGGAAAATATTTTAGTTTTAAAAATAAATTTTATAAAAAAATATATATTAATTTATTGTTTACATTTATGAGATGAAGATTGAAATATTATAAATATTTGATATTTTATCATATTTAAAATTATATATACAATACATGAATAAAATAAAATAAAATAAAAAGATGTTTTTTTATATCTTTTATATTTTAAAAATATGAATAATTTTAACAATAGTACCAGAAATTAGGTTCTTACAAGACCTGTAAAACGGAGAGCTTGTTTTTGCATTCTTATGAGAACGTAAGAATATAAACTTAAGTAAATAAACTAGATTAATAGAAGTTGGGAAGGAAAATAACACTATTGATCAATTGCCTAAAATTTCTACCACGACCTATATTTGCTTAATATATTTTATTTAAATTAATCTAGAGTACATAAATAAAATAAAGCAAACTCATTCAAATAACATATTTCTTATATTTTTTATGTTTCTAAAATCCTAAAAATTCTAATACTATTATTTATAAATTGGTTTGAGAATAAATTATTCACGAATTAGTCCCTCAATACATTAATCTAGAAACTATTTACATT
>Ga0214545_1011402_pt1 | contig 12275 bp, 5 predicted proteins | sample CNSS4metaG_FD_160064 | JGI IMG/M metagenome (GOLD analysis project Ga0214545, IMG submission 160064) | Root nodule microbial communities from cowpea collected in UCLA plant growth center, Los Angeles, California, USA - CNSS4 | ecosystem: Host-associated > Plants > Roots > Nodule | place: USA... | reverse complement strand
CATACTTATCTTCTTTGTATCCTCTCCCTTTAGAATACACATCCCACCAATCACATTTAAATAAAATGACATTATTTCCACCAGAGTAAATTAATTCAATAATATCTGTTAAGATGCCAAAATAATCTAGGTTACCTGCATTCTCGTCACCTTTAACTAAAACTCCACTATTTTGTGATTTCAAGTACATATCTCGATCCTTTACATTAAACCTCCAACCATTTACCAGATAACTTGTATATCGAAAAACACGTGAATGTGGTCCACAAGCCAAGTGAAACAATGACTCATTGTTTATGTTGCCTTCTCTTTTCAAATGTGCAACTTGATAAAAAATAATAATAAGAATGATAAATGTGGTTGAGTTATATAATAACAACTAAGCAAGTTTAATTGATTCTTACATATTTTTTGAACCACTGAAAAAATTCTTTTTGATATCTTTGTTCCAGATTTTGTGAGTTTGTTTTCTCCAATTCTTGTTTATGTAGTCTGATCACAAAAAGACATAATTATATTGAATTACATAAAACCACAATAATATAAATGTGCAATATAAGAAAATTACTTACCCAATAAAAGGCAAAACATCATCACAATTTTGGAGAACATAATTTCTTACTTGCTCTTGTTCGGCTATAGTTAACTCAACATACTTCTTTGCATGCAATGGTTTTCCAACTTGTAGAAAAAATTTTAACTTTGACTTATTTAACTTATGTACATCACCCTCATAATTTCTTCCACATCTATTTAATCTTGTCTCAACCCCATCCAAATACCTCGAACAAAAGTGCACACACTCCTGTGCAATATAAGCCTCAACTATACATCCTTCTGGACGAGCCTTATTTTTTACATATGATTTTAGCCTAGATACCTTTCAACTGGATACATCCAACGATATTGCACTGGGCCAGCAATCTTAGCCTCATTTGCTAAGTGAATGGGTAAATGGACCATTATGTCAAAAAAGGAAGGAGGGAATATTTTCTCTAGCTTGCACAAGGTTAAAACTATAGTTTTTTCTAGCAGGTGTAAAGTGTCTAGACTTAATGTTTTAGAGCATAGCTCTCTAAAAAAAAGACTAAGTTCAATTAGGGCTTCACAAACTTCCTTTCGAAGAACACCACGAATTGAAAGAGGGAGAAAGCGATGTAGAAATACATGACAATCATGACATTTCATCCCATATATTTTCCCCCCTTCAACGTCTATACACCGAGAAATATTGGTATTGATTTCTTTTTTCGAATTTAATTTAGATCAACGTGTAGTTAAAAAGAGAAGTGGACATACCATTAATGTAAAACTCCCAAGTAAAAGAGAAGAATTAACGGTATTGGGTAAAACTTTTGATATCCAATTTCCTCCTCCCTACTTCAAGCTTTGTGGAAAACATGCAAAGTATTTCAAGGCTGAAGCAACTGTATGTATACGTCACAAAGCCCCTTTAAAAGTTAAAACATGGAAAGAGATACCTGAGGATGATTTAACTATAATGTGGAAACATATGGAGGTTAGTATAACTTTATTAATGTGAATGTATTTAATTAATTTTTATTTATGTATTTGATGTATTTTGGCAATGATATATTTGAAACTTTTCATTTTTTTTATCACATTTAGGATGCATTATGTTTGAAGGAAGAGGATAAAGAACATGCAATGAAACAATTGCAAAAGCAATATAGGAATAGACATCACCACTTGTATCAAACATACATCCAAAATAAAGGTAGACCAAATCACGTACATCCTCAAGATTGGAATTGGTTAATAAATAACAAGTGGAATGATTAAAAGTTTAAGGTAAAGTTATTCTCTTTTTATATCTATATGTTAAAGTTGAATTTTAATTTTTTTGTAATTTTATATTATAATACTAAATTATTTCTACATTTATAGGAAAGGAGCTTGAAAAATAAAGCTAGTCAAAGTAAACAAAAGATTAAATCGGTTATTGGCACAAAATCAATTGTCCAAAAGGCATTTGAGATGGTAAAGCTACTATTATGTTTTATATATACTAATTTGTGCAAATTTTGACTAGGTTTTATATGATTTGTTTTATATGTCACATATACAAGTTTGTTTTTGTTCTTTTATTTAATCTAACATCACATTATCTTCTTTTTTATTTTTTCAAAAGAAAGAAGAATCAAAAAGTGAGGAATGGCCAAGTGCAGTGGAAGTATGGAAGGCTACACGTATGAAATCTAATGGAAATTGGTGTATTCCCAATGGAGAAGAAATTATGGTAAGTAAAGAAAATACTCTAACTTTTATTTTAATATATACAAGTTATATTTTATTATTACTAATTTGTGCAAATATGTTTCTTTATTTGATCTAATCAAATTCAAAACGCTTTTATTTTACTATTACTAAATATTTTAAATGTTAATTATTTTGTCTTAATATTGTACAGGATAATTTAAAAAATGTGGGTGAGGTGTACGAGGAAGAAATTTCGAAAGCACCTGTACCATTGGTTAAACATTTTTCATTTGTACTAGGAACAACACCAAATCATTCACAAGGTATGGGAACTATATCAATCACAAAGAAAAATATAGAGAGACAAATTGTACAAAATGAAGTGGAGAATGCACAAAAAAGAGCAAGTGATCTAGAGTTAGAAGTTCAAAAATTGAATAGCATCATTCAAAATCAAGAAGAAACCAACACTCAACTTCATAATGAATTGCAATCTCAACGACAATTAATTGAAGATCAAGAACTTACTTTGAGAACTCAACGTGATCAAATGAAGCAAGATATCGAACTAGAGATGAAACGTCAAATGGCTAATTTATTAGGAAACCTATCATTTAGTGGATCAAATGTTTCCTCAAAATGAAGTAAATTGTATTATTAATATTTAATTTTTTTAATTAATGTGTCTATAATTTCATCTTTATATATTTCTAAAGTATTATTAATTAATTCTTTTATTGATATTAATGGTTTACTTTGTTTTATTTTGCAGGATCAATATCCTTGGAGACAAGATCAAAATATTTAAAGAAAATATATATATATATATATATATATATATATATATATATATATATATATATATATATTTATTGTTATTTTTAAGTAGCTATTTAGTTTAATTGCAATTAGATCTTATTTCACGTATTATTTAGATTTATTGTTCAACATTTTAGTTTATTATTTTAAATGTAATGGATACTTTGTAATTACATTTTATATTATTTTATTTTAATTGATACCTAATTTTTATTTAATTGATATTATCATTTTTAATAATAATAATAAATGATAAACTATTAATAATTAAAAATAATTATCATATAAAATTTTAAAATATAATAATATTAAGAATAACTATTATTATTATTATTATAATTAATAATAGTTACAACCAATTTATTTTTATTTTCTTTTATATTTGTGATATCTAGTTATTATCACTATTACATATAATACTCTAGTGACAATAAATGTATCACTATTGTCTTATATATTTGTGATATTTTATTATTGTCACTATTGCATAAAATTATTAGTGATAATTACTTTTGTCACAATAAACTTTGATTTTAGTGACATTTAAAATTATTGTCACAAGTACAATAATGACAAAGATAATAGTGACATCTTAATTATTGTCACAAGATGATATTAGTGACATATTTATAATTTTTAGTGATGAATATTAGTATCACTATAGTTACTTTTTCTTGTAGTGTGTTTGAGCCAATTACACTATTTGATATGTTCAAAGTCAAATATTTTTATGTTAAAATGACTATATTCATTATTTTGTAAGTTTATAAACAAAAATATACCTAAATTTAAAACATATACAGATTCTAATTTTTTTAGGAATTACAAAAGTTATTTAATCTATAATTAAAAATTGTTTTCTTTTATGGTTAAAAAAAATGCCACCGCCACTTCCTAAAACAATGAATCCACCACATAAAGGTGTTAATTGGGCTCTTGGCACACTCTTCATTAAGCCCCTTTTAGGGGGCAAAAAAAAGTCTCAGCCCCCAAAGCCCTTTCTCTAGTGGGTTAGGGCCATGGCTAAGGTGGGTTAGGCCCTATAAATAATATTACATTAAGCTAGAGTAAAGATCAAGACGAGCGACCTAGACAGGTCCGCAGACCCAGATAGGCCCGATGAGCCGGACGAGCCCTAAGACAGAACAAACCCAAAAACTCGAACGACTCTGACGATAAGGACAATCCCGACGACCAGGACGAGCCCTAAGACTCGAACCAACACAACAAATCGGATGGGCCCAAAGACCTAGATGTACTTGGCGACCCAAACGAGCCCGACAACACGGACGGACTCGACAACCCGATGATACAAACGACCACGACGACATGGACGGGCTTAACAACCAAAACAGGCCTAATGATCTGGACGGGTCTGACAACTCTGATAAGAATGACTATCTAAACGGGTCAGACGACCCGAATCACCCAAACGGTACCGACGAGGCGGACGGGCCTGACGAACACAACGAGACAGACGAGCCTACAATTCGGACAAGATTAATGACCTAAACAAGAATTACAACCCTAATGGACCCAACGACCCGGATGGGCCCGACGACCTGGACGAGCCCGACGATCAAGATGAGCCAAACTATTCAAATCGACCGGAGGAGCCAAACGACCCGGAGAAGCATTACAGTTCGGATGGGCCCGTTCACGTCGTAGGCTCCGTCAAGGTCGTATGGCTCGTTCGGGTTGTTGAGACTGTTTGGGTTGTTTTGGTCATCAAGTCCGTCCACGTTGTATGGGTCGTCGAGCCCGTCCAAGTTGTCCGGATCGTCAGTCTCGTATGGGTCGTTCAGGTCATCTGGGATTGTCCGATTCGTCAGGCTCGTCTGTATCGTTGGTCCAGTTCGAGTCGTTGGGCCCGTCCGAGTCGTCGGGCTCGTCCGAGTCGTTGGACCCGTTCGAGTCGTCTAACTTGTCCAAGTCATTGGGTCCATCCGAGTCGTCGGTATTGTCTTTATTATCGGTCAGTCTAAATCGTCAAGCTTGTCCAAGTCGTCGACCTCGCCCAACTTGTCCGAGTTGTTGGGCCCGCTTGGCCAATCCGGCTCGTCGGACACGTTTAGGTCGCCAAAATGTTTAAAATATATTTTTGATGTTGAAGATTAATGTTCATGGATTGGTCCTGACCCACAGGGCTTTTGTGAGGTTTTTGGTCCTGTAGACTTCTTTGATGAGAGATTTTTTTCAATGTAGGTTTTATTTCACCCTAACAATCATTACAAGAATATTTTAATTTCATTTTTCAATATTTTAATTCAAAATACTGATATATATTATCATATTATCAAAATAAGTTATAATTTGATATTTTTTTTTTTTTTAAAAAAATATTAATTTTATATATATATATATATATATATATATATATATATATATATATATATATATATAATGAATGGGTTGTGCTCCTGTTAGTACATTAAAAAAACAATACGCGACGATATGATAAAGTAATAAAAAAGTGTTTTATAGATAATTTGTTAAACACGAAAACTATTTATTTCAAATATCAAAAGTACCTATGTTTTACGTAATAAATAAGGTAGATACTTTTAAATTTTAATATAACAATATTATTATTTTATAAAGGCTTAAATAGTCTATATTTTCGTTGTTTTTTTTAATTTGGTTATCATATTTTGATTCAGGGTTTAATTAGGTCCTAATTTTTGTTTATTTGTTGTTATTTTGGTTATTTTTGCTAATGGTATTTAAATAGTTAACGGTACATGTCACGTGTCACTTTTTGGTTTTTTATTTTTTTTAAAACAATAAAAAAAATTCTACAAAATTTTAAAATTTTGAAAAATTGACATGTGTCAAGACACCATTGTGCTTTAGGAATGTCAATGGGCAGGTAGGGTACGGGTAGTAGCTCCCTCGTACCTTATCCGCTGGATAAATATATGCTTTGTACCCGTACCCATATCCGTCGGTATCCATTATGCGGGTACCCGCATAATATTTTAATATCCAAGGATATCCACAGGTACTCGTGAATATTTACAAAAAAATAAAATTAAATATTTAACAACATCTTTTAATCGTAAATTCAAATAAATACAATACATAACATTCATAAATTTTAAACATAGTCCAAATAATCCATTTAAATATTATTAAATGACAATTTACAAATAAATGAATTTTTTTTAAAACTAATTGATAAAAAAAGAATTCATTCCAAATCACTATGTTAATATTTTAATCATGTTTTTTGTGATACCCCTTTTATTCTTCCCCTTCTCTTCTCATTCCATATACATTGAACCACTCACCAGCTTAACATTCCTCTCTTTCTCTCTTCACTGATCTCCCTCACTCTCTTCAACCAGAGAATTGGAACCCTTTTGATCCACATTTTCTTCCTGTTGCAGCAAGCAGGTCTGAAAATCAATACAGAACTTCTCTCCCTAACTAAGTCTCCTTCCCACCCATGTAAGTCAATTTCAATACTCCAATTCTCTTCATTTTCGAATTCTGGAAGTTCCTTTCTGGCTAAACCGAAATTAGGGTCCTATTCTCACTATGTGAACCTCTATTCTAGTTCTTTAGGTTGTGAGTTGGGGTGCCTCACTGTGAGAAATCATATTTGCTAGTTGGTGATCATTTGAGGTAAGGGAAGCTAACCTTTTACTCAAATTTCGCATAAAAATTGTTAATTAAAGCTAGGATTGAATGCTTTGGTGTTTGATTGATGAGTGGGATCAATTGTGTGTGGTAAATTGCGATTTTGGCATGAATTGTGGTTTTGCATGTGAAAACAGGTTGAAATTCTGATGGTTTCTGTAAGACCCGTGAAAATTAATTAATTAATTAATAAATGCGGGTAGAAAGAGCCTTTATGCAATTAATTATTGTTTGATGTGACGTGGAAAAGTACTAGCTTAAGTGTTTGAGGGTACTTTGATTGTGTGAGAGGACTTGGGTTCGAGTCCTATATATGCCTGTTGTGTGTTATTTAATTTATTATCCTTTTGTTAATATAATTGTGAGTACTGAGTGATATCATAATTATAGGATTATAATGGTTATCACTAAATGTGAATTGGCATAGTGGTGGTGCTTAGGCCTTATGAGTGGAAGGTCACGGGTTCAAACCTTGATAGATAGGAATTAATCTTTATTTTTGCTAAATATTAGTTGTGGTTTAGTGTAGGAGTCTGCATTTCTCGCTCTCGCTCAAGCGACGAGGGTTGGGTTTGAGCGACACGTTCACTCGCTCAGGCGAGTGGGGTTCGCCTAAGCGAGGTCAAGAGGAATGGTTGTGTGTGCCTTATGAGATGGTTTGGTTACTTTTCCAAAATATAGGAAATTATATGCTTGCATGTGTGGGGTTTGGGCTTGAAGGACTAAGTCCAGTACGGGTCTAGGATGTGCTTAATGGTGGGACGCATGATGGGCATGAAACTGTGTAGTTCCCGTCGGCTGCTAAGTGGCGAGGAGTCCTTAGTATGGTGATTACATGTGTCGGACGCACGATGGACAAGGAACTTTTGGTTCCCGTCGGCTACTATTGGGCGAGGAGTCCATAGTATGGTGATTGCGTGCGTGCCATGGTCCGAGCGAGGGAGGCTTGGATGTTTTACTACAGACGAGGAGTCTGTAGGGCAGGACTATGAGCAGGATAGGCTCATAGAGTTGGACCACGAATGGGTTAGTTTCGTGGGAGCACAGTGAAGTCCCAAGACCTAGTGCATTCATATGACTCATGAAGGACTATGAGATCATGGATGGGAAATTTGGAAACGATGAAATATGTAGTGATGTTTTCTTTTGGGATGAGTGGCATATTTATTTCATGTATATATGTTTATATATTGTGCATAGCTCACCCTATCTTGTGGCGATGATCAGATAACTTGTTACCCGGGAGCAGATGATTTGACAGGTGAGCCAGGAGATGCTTAGAGGCGGAGTGCAGGGGCTACCTGGGCTTTTGAAAGAGTTTTCGTATTTAGACTTTTGATGTAAAATTTATTATGTTGAATTTTGGTGGATTTTGGAACAATGTATTTATGAGCATATGAATTATGTTATAATAAAGTTTTTAATTTCCCGTGTTTGGGAAATGGTAGTATATTAAATGAAGTTTATTTTCATTTCCTATTTTATTTATAAAAAAAAAATAGTAATATTCTTTAGGGATGTTATAGTTTCGCCCAGGCGAGCAGCTCTCGCCTGAGCGAAAATACTAAAAATTCACCCTTGTTGTTGCGCGAGGTCTCGCCTAGGCGAGCTGGTTTCGCTTGAGCGAAAGTCACTATCGTCTAAGCGAAAAAACTTAGCCTGAGCGAGAATTCGCTCAAATTTGGGGTTGCTCTCTGTTTGGGGTCTCGCCCAGGCGAGAGTGACTCGCCTAAGCGAGACAACTCTCTAGCTTAGGCGAGATCCTCTAGCTTAAGCGAGTTTCACTGCAGAACTTAGTTACTTCTTTGTTTTAGATTAAATGAAGCTATACTAAGTGAATTGATGTGATATTTGTCCATTCTATGCTTGAGTTTTTATGAATGATAGTATACGTGATGGAATTGTGTGGATTTGGTTCATTAGAGAATGTGATTGAATTAGGATTTCAAGGGAAATTCTAAAAAAGAAGGTTTTAGTGAATGTAAGTGTAAGAACTGTGAAAATTAATTAATTAATAAATGCGGGTAGTGAGAGCCTTTATGACATTAAATATTTATTGGTGTGATGTGGAAAAGTACTAGCTCAATTGGTTGAGAGTACTTTGATTGTGTGAGAGGACTTGGGTTCGAGTCCTATGTATGTCATTTTATGTTGTTTGATTATTATTAATTTTAATAATAAGCATAATCGTATTGGGTGATAACATACTTATAAGATTATGTAATTTTTCACGAAACATAAATTGCTTGAGTGGTTGTGCATTGATTTGATGATAAGCATGGTATGGGTTCGAACTTTGGTGAACCTAAAATTGACTCTCTTTTTGCTAACCATTAGTTGTGGCTTGAATGTGAAAAGGCAAGGAAACCCTAATTTTGTACCTTTTGAGTGGGGAGCGAATTGGAGAGGATTGAGAGACTACCTAAGGCAAATTGTGGGAGCACTAAGGGATTTTGTATTGGGCAAGAAGAAGAAGTGTAGCATTACACTTTTGCAAGAGGGAAATCACAGGTTAGGGGAGCTTCTGTGTTTGATTTCTTTTGGTTTATGAACTGATTGTATGCGTATGCTTATAAGCCATGGAATTTCGTGCTATGCATATATGATATGACTTGAAGGTTCATTGATTATTTTTGGGATGTTGTATGAGTGAAATTCAGTATGCAATTGTATGGAATTAATGAGGGTTTGGGTACTGTAATTGCGACTTATGCGTTAAACTTGGTTTTTGGGGATTATTTTGGGTCTGAATTATGTGTACATGTTTGGTGCATTATTCTAGATTGCTTGGCATGAATTGGATGTGGTTTGGTATGTGGTGCTGGTGTTTGCGTGCGTGAAACAATGCCAGAGTCTGCAATTCTCGCCCAAGCGAGTCGGACTCGCCTAGGCGAGATTAGCAGGGACTCGAATACTATTGCTGATCGAGCTTTTCACTCAGGCGAAGAACTTTGGTTCTGGGCGATAGACCATTTCGCTTAGGCGATTGGTTCTCGCTCAGGCGAGAATCCGTGAGTGTCAAGTTTGAATTAGGGGTCTCTCTCGCCCAGGCACGAAGTTAAAGTGTTGGGCGATAGAGTATCTCGCTCAAGCGAGAGTCTCTCGCCTAGGCGAGAAATGGAGGAAGGTCTTGCTGTTAAGTTTAACTTGTCGCCTAGACGAGAGATTTTGGCCTCTAGGCGAAAAGTGGTCTCGCCCAGGCGAGCAAGGCTTGCTCAAGCGAGAATGCCAGGTTTATTTTATGCGTGGTGCTCGCTCAAGTGAGGTAACCTAGCCTAAGCAAGATAAACTGGAGTGCTTAGGCGAGAGCTTGAAGTTTAAGCAAAGGATGAATGGATGATGGGTTTAAAGGCAATCAATTTTGCGGTATTGGATTGATTGGTGTTTGAATGGTGATGCGTGGTCTATAAGGCTTCTAAAGATATCTTAATGGTGGGCTTGCTGGTGTTCCTTGGGTTGTGGCCCGGAACGTATCCTTGAGTTGTGGCTCAAGATAGGGGTTAAGCACGTGGCATTCTATAGGTTGTGGCCCAGAATGACTTCCCTTGAGTTGTGGCTCGGAATAGCGGATGAACACGAGGAACTCTTGAGTTGTGGCTCGGGTTAGCGAGTGTTGCTGGTGTGAGTGTGCTGGTTGTGGCCAGTACGAATGAGTCTAGATGGATTGCCCTCCTCAGTATTTAGCTGACGAGTTTGGTAGTCTTGGGACGTTATGGACTATGTTCGTATTTGGGAACTCCACCTGGTGTTACAGTGTGTGATCTGTAGCATGGTTTTCGCACGTGCTCTATCGGTTATGGTTGATGGGTGTGGCAGTAAGGCGCCTTGAGCAGATGATATTGCAGGTGGAGCTGGTGAGACTTAGCCGCGGAGTGGGGGAAAGCCTGGGAGTTTTGTATCATTTTGATTTGAAATATCTTGTAAACTCTTATGAGAGGTTATATTATTATGTTCAGTTTTATAAACTATGGTTTTTGGTTTTTAATTGGAATTAATAAAATGTTTTAAATTTCCCGCGTCTTTGGGAAATGAGGTTCTATTAATTACGGCTTAATTACTTTTTTCTTTATTTTATTATATAAATCCATAATATCCGGTTGGGATGTTACAGTAAGGACATGAGGACTCGGTTTGGTGGTATCATGACGCTCCAATAACCATTAAGACTCGTATAGAGTATAATGGATTATGTTGGGAGAAGTAATAGGAGGTCCTAGTCTATGGACCCGATCTGTCATAGACGTAGAGGGGACTTACCCTGGGAGTGGTTGGGTGATAACCCCTTGTGCCCAAAACTCTACAGAGTTCGGGAACCGTCACAGGTGCAAGCCACCAAGAGCTCCAATGTCTCTTACATAATCCGGATATCGAGTCTAGAGTCATGAATATGTGTTGTGGTTGTGGTGGTTTGAATAATTCTGATAAATGTGATAAGCCTTGATTGATGTCTAATTAATAAGCTGCATGATTTCTCTTAATTAAGTTAGCTTACCCTTCTTGCATATGTTTGTTATTTTTGTGTCTTTTCTCTTTTGCAATGATCGCCTACATTTGGTGTGAGCAGATAAAAGTGCAGGTGCAGACACACCCCTCCTGGATAGGAGTTGAGTTGTGGCATGAGCGTTTCCAGCAGTAGTATTTACTCCTTGTTTTGCTTAGACGTTAGGTGTTTTGTAACCCCTTTCTTAGTGTAGGCTGTGATTATGTACAGTACATGTAGGACTATTTTGGGATGACTGTATTGATACTTTATACCAGCCTATTCCTATCATCTGCTTTGAATTATCATAATATAATGTTTTGTTTGATAGCGTAAAAACTATGAAAACGGGATGTAACATTTTTTTATTTTTTTATTTAAATTAGAGTATAACGGGTACATGTATCCACAGGTACAGATACCATGATACCCGTACCCGCCCCGTTAACATTCGGGTATTAAAAATACCCGTACTATTTACCTGCGGGTATCCATTTGCAATATTCATTTTCTATCCATTGCGGGTTTTATTCACGGATACTCGCGGCTATGGATTTTTTTGACATCCCTAATTGTGCTAGTGTTAATGTTAGTATCACATGTCAGTTTTTTGTTGTGTTATTTGCTTTTGTTCAATTTAGTCTCATATTCAATATTTTTGTTCAATTAAGTCTTTATGTTCGTTATTTTTGTTTAATTTAGTCTCACTTTTACTCTATACTAACATCATTAACTATTTAAACACGGTCAGCAAAAAATATCAAATTGACCAAAAAATGACGAAAATTAAAATCTAATTGAATAGTGAACTAAAATGAGGACTAAATTGAACAAAAACCACGAAAATAAAGACCAAATGTGTATAAAATATGTAATATATTTTTAAAAATATCACAGATTTTCTCTTTTGCATATCTTCTATTTATAGATATAGTACTAAGATATTTATGTAAAAAAATGAATTCTATTTGAAAATATATATTAAAAGAGATAAATTATATATATATATATATATATATATATATATATATATATATATATATATATATATATATATATATATATTATTTATATTAAAATAAAAAAATATAAATAAATAATAAAAAATAAATAA
>Ga0214545_1011401_pt1 | contig 12276 bp, 14 predicted proteins | sample CNSS4metaG_FD_160064 | JGI IMG/M metagenome (GOLD analysis project Ga0214545, IMG submission 160064) | Root nodule microbial communities from cowpea collected in UCLA plant growth center, Los Angeles, California, USA - CNSS4 | ecosystem: Host-associated > Plants > Roots > Nodule | place: USA... | reverse complement strand
GACAGCAACACCTAAAAGAGAGGAGAAATTTATAGAGGCATGTGGTCAAGTGAACATTCCATTTAAGAAAAAATTAGTTCTTGATTGCAAGACTAGGTGGAATTCTACATTTTTTATGCTTCAAGTTGCTACACAATACAAAGATGTGTTTCATAGATTATCACAGCGAGATTATCAATACAAAGCTTTACCTAGTGAACATGATTGGATGATGGCAAATGAGATTTGTCAAAGATTGGAATTATTTTATGATGTGACACTTTTATTCTCTAGTACTTTATATCCAACTGTGAATGTGGTTTTCCCAAAAATATGTGAAATTAAGTTGGCTTTGATTGAATGGCTTTCCTGTCCTAATTCTATTATTCATGGAATGGCTGCAACCATGATTACTAAATTTGATAAGTATTAGGGTGTGATCAACGGGGTGATGGCGGTAGGAATTGTATTAGATCCCAGGTACAAAATTGACTTGTTAGATTATTTTTTCCCTCAAATTTATGGAGAAAATTCTCATTATGAAATTGAGAGGGTAAAATCTATTTGTCAAGATTTGGTAAAAGAGTATGCCATTAAAGTCAAGGGTAAAGAATTGGCTGCTTCATCTCAAAGTTCAAACCTAAATGTAGTGGATGTAGGTATTCTTGGAAGAAAAGAAAGTTGGAGGTCAAATTTTGCAAAACATAAGATTGCAAAGAGAAGTGAAACACCAAATTTTAAGTCAGAATTAGATCGTTATTTAGAAGAGGCAATACTTCGTGATTCATATGCACAATTTGATATCTTAGCGTGGTGGAAAAGTAATGGGTTAAAATACCCAACCTTGCAAATGCTGGCGAGAGACATTCTAGCAATCCCCATCTCAAATGTTGCTTCAGAGTCTTCATTTAGTAATGGTGGTCAGATTCTTACCCCACATCGTAGTAGATTACTTCCAGATACTGTGGAGGCATTGATGTGTCTCCAAGATTGGTTATGGACCAACATGGAAGGTAATGAAATTAATACTTTTACTTAAATATTTTAATTAAGTGATATTTAGAAATTTTTAATGAACTTCTTATATTTTCAGGCTCTTCTAGATTTAAATTGGACAACATGAAACTTTATACAATGTTGCAAGATGTGGACATTGATGAAGTTAGTAATTTCTTTAATATTTCATTCAAAAATAAACTACAACATAAATTATTAGTGATTTTTTATTTGTTTATTTTTCAGGAATCAATCAGAGGAAGTGGGCTTGTTGATCCAAGCACTAATTAAAGAGTTTCTATTATGTTGAACGTCATTTTATATTATTTTTATAATTATTTGGATTTGTATGAACTTTATTTGAACTTTATTTAAAATTTATGACAATGATGTATTTTATTTGAATTTATAATTAAATATTTATTTTTTAAAATATTTTTGTAAATACCCGTGGGTACCCGTGAATACCCGCAGGTACCCGTGGATACTTGCGGATATGAAAAAAATAGACGGGTACCCGCATAACGGATACCCGACGGATATGGGTACGGGTACGGGGCTGATATTTATCCAGTGGGTAGGGTACGAGGGATCTACTACCCGTACCCTACCCGCCCCGTTGACATCCCTAGCTCTGATCGGGTCTAATTTTGTGAGTGATGGGAGGGATATAGATAAAAATTTAAGGAGGTGTAACAGTGAAAGTTGATTGTGTGGCTCATTTATGAAAAAAGGTAGTGTATATGTAATTTAGGGGGTGCATGACACATTTTCTGGAATTCATTCATTTTGCCTTTATTTTGAAGCATGAAACAATTTATTTTCACACTTTGAATGTCCCAAAATTTAACTTTAGCTGCATCAACAAACGTTAGAATATCCAAGAATATTTTATTCAACTAATATCACTTTTTAAGACATTTTTATCTCATAAACTCAATAAGTCTAATTATGACAAACCCTAATTAATTCAATCTTTTAAACACATAAATTCAATTAAATGCCCAAAAGTAAACATTAAATGAGTGCATAAATAAGAACTCATCACTTATGCATTTTTAACCTGTTGATTTTATAATTATATTTGTTGATTTTACTTAACCGGATACTGTGTGCATGAAACTATTATTTGAGGATTTTTTAACCTATTGATTTTACAAATCTATGTGTTCATTTCACTTAAACCACCGTATATTGGCATAAAAATGATTCATTAGTTGACTAGGTCAAAGTAATGGTCACATGATCAAGTACAGTGTCCTTGCAATAACTATTGCATCAACTATTTCTACTTTTCCGAATACATTGACCATAAAGCATATATGTTGTGTGATTCCAATGTGCATCCATCCTACATGATCTGAATTAATTGATCCACTCTTGAAAACTCATTAAAAACACAATGCTTTAATATGATACATAAACAACATTAAATAAAATAAATTTGCATAGTTTAACTCACTGATTTCAAATTCAACGTGTTCATCTAAAATTACTGAATTTGCAAATTTGTATATGCATCCATATCTCTTAGAAAAAGCCATACAAATAGTCAACATGCCTCAATGCCAACAACGTCATACTCAACCTAAGGAGGAACACTTCAGTCCTTCCACTCCAAATTCTCCAAACCACGAACACCAAGGCAAAATTGAGGCAAGGTTTGAGGAAAATGAGGACAAGAAACAAGTGTTCTTGATTGAGATGATGAAGTAGCAAACTTGCATTCCAAAGGTGTTGTGTATTTCATGGCTCAAAACTGAGGGTTTTGATGGTCTCTATCAATAGCTGAAACATCAAAAACTAAAATCTTTCCTTGAACTTGCGGGGAAAATATACCATGATTTGGTACAATAATTTTTCACCAATCTTCAGTTCAAGAGTGGTGTTTTGCTGTCATGTGTAAAGGGTGTTCAAATGGAGATTTCCAAAATGTCCTCGAAGGATGTTCCTAGCCTAAGATAAAGAGGTGTTCAAGTGAGGAAAAGTGAAATTGGTGCTCTTTGAGAATCAACAAAGTGTAGTATTACGGGCAGTGCTAGGGAAACCCTGGAGGTGAAATCAGGACATTCCATGTTGGTGGTCTCAAGGTGGATAAAAGGCTACTTGCCATGATTGTCACCAAAATCATGGTACCTCGTGCCAACAACCATTCATCCTTGAATGGGGGTGATTTGATTCTCATGTACTGCATCCAAAACAACATCTAGGTGGTTGGAATTTTGTGATTTGTGATCACATGATGAAGGCCAAAAGGCTCACAGACTTTAGGCTCCCATATGTGGTATTGATCTCCAAGTTCATTGAGTACTTTGGAATTGATCTAGAAGATGAGTAAGAGGAATCCACTGGGATTTTAAATTAGGTTTCTGCCTTAATATGCACAAGATGGGATTTACCAAGACTGCCAATGTCTGGACAATAGGAAGTGTTGGTGGAGTAGCAACTGGTGGGGCCAATGATCATAAAGTTTGCCCAAGTGGGGAAAATCAAGAGGATAAGGGCAAACCCACTACTGAACAAATGGAGATTGTCCCCTACAACCCTCTAGAAGACAACCCTATGTATTCCCACTTTGAGAGGTTGGTCCTTCATCAAGTGCATGAACTTAATGTGTCTCAAAATGAACTCCACACCTTTTGCAAAAAGAGGTTCCATGAGTTGGACGACCAAATTCATGGCATACATGATTTGTTGACCTTATTCTAGAACAGAGACAATCATCAGGATGAATGATCAAGTTGGTTTTTAAGATCATGCATTTTAGTTGGTTGTTTTTAAAATTTAGCATGTTGATTGTATCAGGTTTCATTTTTTATCTCTTCTTTGTTATCATTTCTGCTCCTATGTATCATGGGATTTTATTAATAAATTGGTTTTGTAAGACCCGAAAATTTTAAACAATTATTTAATAAATTCGTGTAGTGGAAACCTTTATGACATTTAATGTTGGGTTTATGTTGTGGAATAGTATTAGCTCAAGTGGTTGGGGACTTTGATTCAAGTCTTGTGTATGTTAATAATTTAATTGTTATTATTTTTAATAATATGCTTGATAATGATTAGTGATAATATAATCCTAAATGAATTAGTTATGAATAGGAATTATCAAAAAACATGAATTGGTTGATTGGTTGTGCATTGACTAGGCACTAGTGTGATTGTGTATTTGAACCTTGGCTTATGTCAGAAACCCTAACCGTTAGAGGGGCTAGCCAAGAGGGTTGGAAAAACCATCTAAAGATGGCCTTTGAAGGGAAATTACAACCATTATGAATTCAATTTCGTTTTTTTGATATTAATCGTAATTAAAGCATAATTAAGAGGCAATTTGGAGGAGAGAGGGTGAATTTTTTAGACTGCCAAATTGTGAGTGCTTTGAGGAGAGATTTCTGAGCACGTAGATTGGAATCAAGGAGACCTTGCTGCAAGGTGTAAGAGTGGTATCAAAGGGAGGTCATTGTGAATCAAGAAGGAACTCTATTATTTGCAATTGGAGCAAGGAGTATCGGCTTAGGGGAGTTGTCTACACGTTTAATTGTAATTGGGAAATTGTAGCATGTATTGGTTGTGTATGTTGCTCTTGAATGGTCCTGAATTCTCCACAATTCTAGAAAATTCCCAGAAACCGCCTGGTGGGTCTTCATAGCTGTCAAGCAACTCATATGAAATTACCCAGTTTATGGGTTTCTGATATGAACCACTTAGCGATGATGAACTACTGTCGGGCGACACACGTGTGAGTGAGTTGTTCTGTGTGTTTTATGAATTTTGTGAAATTGTGAAGGTTCCATTAAGTTTATATGTATTGTTGGATGATATTGCTGGGTGAAATTGAGGAGTGGTACTAGGTTTTGGTTGACTGACTGAATGAATGTGTTTGAACATGAACGTGGGTTGGGATTGTGAATTTTGGGGGTTTTGGGATAGGGAGTAAAATTGTGGTATAAAAATTGATAAATCTGGTAGGATTGAGTGCAGATGGATTATATGACCAAGGAAATTATCTGGTAGAGGGATATTTTATAATAATTGATTAATAGAAGGGTAGTTAGGGTTTTGGGCTCGAACAGGTGTTGAATAACTACGGGAAATTTACAGAATTTGGATGCACCATCTGGCAGCATCTGGTTTGCTGTAAGACCCGAGAAATTTAAATAATTAAATAAATAATTATTTAATAAATGTGGATCGTGGGAGCCTTTATGGCATTTAATGTGGTTTGTTATGATGTGGAAAAGTACTAGCTCAAACGGTTGAGAATACTTAGTTAAGTTGAAAGGACTTGGGTTTGAGTCTTATGTATGTTAATTATATGCTATTTTAATAAGTGTATGATTTTAATGTTAATGTTATGTGTGAATGTGCTTAGTGATAATGTAATCCTAAAATTATTGGATTATCACGAAACATGAATTGGTTGAATTGGTCGTGCATTGATTTTGTAATTGAATGGTTGTGGGTTCAAACCTTGTTAAGAACGAATTTAATTTTTCTTTTTGCCAAAATTTCTTTTGGCATGGAGATGAAAAGGCAGAAAACCCTAGCTGCCAAGGGAGGCAGCCTAGTGGGCTGGGAGACAACCAATAATGGTCTTTGAATGGTCATTAACACCTAATTCAAAGCCATTTTCGTTTTCCCTATCATTAACAAGCATTGAGGCTTAGTTAATGGTCTAATTAAAGAGTTTTTGATGAAGAAAGAGAGACAAACGTGAAAGGGCAGAGGAAAAACGAAATTGACAGTAAAAAAGGGGGCTCTGAAGGTGTTTTGGGTGGATTTAAGAAGAACATCAAGTGCATTGGGAGAAGGCCAAAGTTGGACTAGTGGTGGCACAAGAGAAGTCTTGGTTCTTCCAAATTGAACAAGGATTAACAGGTTAGGGGAGTTCCCTTATATGTGTATATGATCTGTACTTATTTTCATGTTATACTATATGAATGTGATGCCTTTATATGATAAAAATCTCTTTGTTTACACGTTTCTGGAAAATTCCCAGAAACCGCCTAGCGACTTTAAGTGTGCCGCCAGGCGACGCATGAACATTAACCCAATTCTGGGATTTTTGTGATGAACCGCCTGGCGGCAAGGGTGGCTCCGCCAGGCGATGCGAATACTGTATAAAAACACTATTTTTCGTACTTTTCGTGCAACAAGAATCACAGAGCGCAACTTTGATACCGCCAGGCGCCAAGCTTTGATTTTCTTGGCGCTAGGCGCCACAAATTTTTCTTGTTTGCGCAGTTTTCATAACATGTTGTTCTTCACTTTGAACGGTGGAGATTGGAATTTGATGTCTGCAGCTAGAGATATACATCACTCATGATTGGTTGTTTTAATTCCCTAATAATATGATTATCAATCGATGATTAAGTGTGCTTAAGTGATGGTGTGGCCTTGATTGACGAATGTATATATATAATATATATAGATGTGTGATTGATGAGTATGTTTTTAGTAGTGCTTGTTGAGCCATGTTGAATATATGAACATATATATGTTAGCTCAAATGTATGATGTTATAAGTGTGTGAATAAGGCCATTATTGATGATATCACTATGACCGAGTGTTGCATGATCATGACGGGTTTTGGAAAAGTATGGGAACATGATAATCATACTTTAAATGTAATGGAATTACGAGGGCATGCAGAATAAGTATATAACTTTCATTGTGTCTTTTGTGGGGTTTGTGAATTGTAAGCATGCAAAGGGTTGGTAAAATGAGAAGGGGAAAATAAAATGTGTGTTGGAATTGATTTAAGAGGTAAGTATATATGAATTATAAAAGAGAGGATTATGTGCTTATACTTGAAAGATGTGTATGTGTTGTGATGTTGTAATTTGGAATATATGAATGTGTATGTTGATTTCTGGATGTTTGAGAATTGAATGGTTGAATTCTAGGAAATGAATTAGAGTACCTAAAACCAGTAGTGTCACATTACTGGTGTAGCGCCTGGTGATGTAGACTAAACCGCTAGGCGATAGTAGGAAACAAGAATGTCTTGTGAGTTGTGGCTCCCGGCAGTGATGTGGAACCGCCAAGCGGTCTATACTGCAATTTTACCTAACGGCGCTTAGGTTGCGCTAGGCGATGGTGTAGTGGCAAGGTGCGTTGTGATATGTTTTGCATGATTTGTTGTGTTGGTCCTGGTCTGGGATATGCTTGATGTTGTCATGAGCGGGTAGGTTCATGACTGGTGATGAGCACGTGATGATATGAGCGAGGAGGTTCATATCCTGATACTCTCGTGTGGGGATACGAGCAGGGAGGTTCGTATGTTCCGTGCTCACACTTGAGAGATGTTGCGAGCGGGGAGGTTCGTAGTTGGTGGATCACGTGTCTTAGACTACGGGCGGGGAGGTCCGTAGAGTTGGACTATGAGTGGGGAGGTTCGTAGAGTTGGACCACGAGCGGGCAGGTTCGTGGAAGCATTGTTATCCCTAAGACCAGCTTGAGTATTTACCTCGTGTAGCGTAGTGTGCTTTTCTTGTTTTCGTTATCATGCTATGATGTGAAACTTGGATCAGGGGATGTTGTGCCATGAGCGGGTAGGTTCATGGATGGTGGTGAACACGTGATGATATGAGCAGGGAGGTTCATATCCTGTTACTCTCGTGTGGGGATACGAGCGAGGTAGGTTCGTATGTTCCGTGCTCACACTTGAGAGATGTTGCGTGCGGGGAGGTATGTAGCTGGTGGATCACGTGTGTTGGACTACAGGCGGGTAGGTCCGTAGAGCAAGACTACGAGCAGGGAGGTTCGTAGAGCAGGACTACGAGCGGAGAGGTTCATAGAGGCAGGACCACGAGCGGGCAGGTTCGTGTGAGCATCATAAACCCTGAATCTGAGGCTAACTATTTGTGTGTTGTGAAGGTTGAAAAGCCTTGGGGATTAAGTTCTTGGCCAAGAACTAACTAGAATAAAATAATTGGGTGTATTGTTAAGTTTGTTAAATTAACTGATTGTTTATTTTGAGCTCACCCTTTCTGTTTGTGTTTGGCGATGATCGTGTGATTCGTTACGCGGGAGCAGATGATGTTACAGGTGATGCTGGTGATGCATGGAGACGGAGAGAGGGCTAGCTTGGGGGCTCTTGAGCTAGGGATTTTTTTATGATGTTCTTTCATTATGTTCGATTTTGAAAACTTGTAATAAGATTATTATTTAGTTATGTTTAAATTATGGCGCGTTGAAAAATAATTTGAATTTTCCCACGTTTGGAAATAATAAATTTTTTTCAATTGATTTTCTATATTTTATTTTTTTATTTAATTAAGTAATTTCCAATAGGGATGTTACATTTGCCGCCAGGCGCTAGCGTATCAATGTGAGAAGAAAGAGTTTTGTGATGCAGAAGAGTGGGAAATTGGAATTAAGGTTGTGAGTACTTTAGATTAAGTAGAGATAATGTTATAATAGGTAAAATATATGATGATTAGGTTTAATGAAGGTAAAGGTGGGTGTACTTGAGGATAACCTTGATAAATCTGTTTAAGGGTTGGAAGGAAAGAAAGGTTGCAGTTATTGGTAACCTCATTTAGCAACATGTTTATGTTATAGGTAAATCACAGTAGGTTGGATGGTACTTGGACTTAATCACATAGTGAAAGTAGTTCATAGTATGATGAAGGATTATCTTGTTTTCTTTTAAGGTTATTGAATATGGTGTGAGTTGATTAAGAAAGCTAAGTGAAATCCCCACTGGACATTAAGATAGCAAGCTATCTAGATGTGAAGGTTCCTTTCACAAAGCTCAAGAGAAAAAGATGATGGATTGATTCAAAACAAAAAGGAAATGTGTCGCAACCGGAATCGCGACGGGAAAGGCTAACCGAAAAAAGAAAACGGGTTTAAAAGAGATTTGGGAGTCGCCACCATAGTTATTCTGGAAAACTATAGAAAACCATAAAAATAAAACAAGTCTGCGAAAAACCAGATTTTGGATCCGGGAGTCGGTTACGCGTAGGGAAGGTGTTAGCACCCTACAGCGCCCGCCCAAGGGTGGTACCTTTAATTAAAAATGCAAAGCTGATGTGATTTTCAAAATATTAATTTTTCCCAAAAATAATGAGACAAAAATGCTAAAAAGAAACAAAAATATTTTTTAAGTTTTTGGGCCCGACAAGGATTGACCTTGGTCCTACGTATTCTCATTCAGGATGAGAAATCAGGGTTACGTAGTTCTTTAAAAGATATTTGGAAAACTTAGTTGAGAAAAAGATTTGATTTTTTGGGAGGTGAACCTGACAAGGACTGACCTTGCTCCTACGTATCTCACGGTGGAGAATCAAGGATCACGTAGTTCTTAGGCATTTGTTTGAAAATGTTGATGTTTTTATATTTTGAAAATTTTATATTTTTTATATTTTTTGAATTACTTGAAAATACGTGTCACACGACGCGGGCGGTCGGACAGACACTAAAAGGGAAAGAAAACTATTTTGGTATTTTTGGAAAATAAGTGTCACACGGTGCGAGCGACCGGACAGACACAATAAAGGGAAAGAAAACTATTTTTGGTTTTTTAGATTTTTCCTATTTTTTTTGTAATTTTTAATAATTTTCAAATATATTTGTTTTTTTTTTTTTTAAATAAAAGAAGATAAATAAATAAAATGATGAAATTATTTAAAAAAAGATGGTGCATGAATAATATGGGAGGTGCATGAAATTAATCAGGTGTGTACAGTAAAAAAAAAGGGGTGTGACAAGTGAAATATAAAACATGCCCAAAGATGCAATGGAACATGCAAGTAAACATAGTGGGTGTAAAGCTATCAGAAATTGGGGGTGCGGGAAGAAAAGAGATGAGAAGCATAGACGTGTATGAGATAAAAAATAGGGGTACATGTGATAATTGGGGGTGCGAAGAATAAGTTGAAGGTGCAGGAAACAAGGAAGAAACGGAGGGGGGCCAAAAAGGTAATAACGCGTGCTGGGGGGTGTGGACTCAGTAGAAGAAGGTGCTGCACAAGCAAATCAAATGAAATGCAAACAGCCCCAAATCAAACGCAAAGTGGCAGCGCGGAAGATGATCATTCAACCCTAATCTTCCTCCTTCTCAAAATCGAACCACGAGACTCTCTTCTCCTCTCACGCCTGGAACCACAAACATCACCAAACTTCAACAGTGCTGCACCCACCCCGGCGGGCCAGGGACGTCGGCGACGACGCCGGTGACGATGCCGGTGACGACGATGTCCACCACCAAGAACACCGGTGACCACGCATCTCCCTTTTTTCTTTTTCTCCAACGCGCGAGACAGGGCGCACTCCTCCTTCCCGACGCCACTGACGCAACGCCTGCGGCCGCCACCCTGAGCGCCGCCGCTGCCGCGACCGAAGCGCTTCGCCCACGGTGCCAACTCCCCCTTCTGCGCGAGGATTCCTTCCCGGTCGAGCTCCGCGCGTTCATCCGCTGCCAGCCCGTCGCGATCGTTTCGCGTCGCACCACCTCGCCGCCACCGTCAAGGGAAACGCCGGCGCCGCTCGCAGAGAGACTGACCAAGATGCCAGCGGCTGCCACGTTCTCCTGCTCGAAGGGTTTCTATTCCTTGTTCATCTATCTGTTTTTTATATTGGTTTTTATGCAGGCATGGGATGAAGGTGAGGGTGAGGGTGGTTCATGTTCAGCCTAGGAAGATGATGATCGTGGATTTAAAACAGCGGGGGAGATTGGGTGCTCTTGGGGGTTGGAATGGGATGCCACGGGATTGGAGGAATTTGTCTGCGGCAGCTGAACGGAGAATGAGTTTTTTTGGTGTGTTCTGTTTGCAGGTTAAAGTGGTGTTGTGTGTGTCTGTTTGTGTGATTTAAAACAGCAGAGGAGATTGGGTGCTCTTGAGAGCTTGTGGATCTTTGGTAATGGGAGAAAGGTGGAGGTAGATGTCGAGAGAGAGCTTGAGTTGGTACAGGTAAATACCCTCCTGGTTCAGACACGATACACACGCTACTACCAATAACAGAACGCAAATGACGATGGTGAGTGGTTGTGTGATTCTTGGTTTGCCTCTCCGACACAGGGTGGCGTGGTGAGTGTGAGAGTGGTTTTCGGTTGTGCCGTGGAGATCGTTAAGCACGACCAACAAAAGGGCACATGAAGTATTAAGATGATGCGCCTAACAGTTAAACATATAAGTGCAATGCAGCAATCATATTGCATCATGTTATGACATTCAGAAGATGAACCACAAATTTTAATACACGTACATCATGCTCATTCAAGTATCAGAGGCATTTTGCTTACCTCTCGGAGCCCCTTAGCTTACTGGTGTTGTGCTTACCTCTCAGAACTCCTTAGCTTGCTGGTGGCCTCCAGTCCTTTTTTCCGCTGCTTTTCCCCTCCCTTTTTCCTCACTCTGTTGCTCTGAATTGGAATCCATATCCATTGTGAAACCCTGCCCCCGTTCCTTTCTGATGCCCTCCTTCTGTGTGTGGAAAATTGCCCTTTAACCATAGTTGCACTGGTATGCTCAGACTGCATCCCCCTGGCTGCTGCCATGACACACCAATCCCCCACCTTTCTTCCTCTGCTGTCCAAAAAACCCCCCCAACAACTCTGGCCATATTTTGCATGGCAGAGTCAAGTCAAATGACTCTCATAATTATCCCTTTTTTTTATTTCAGATATATTTTTTATATTTATTTTTTTAGAGCAGAAAAATAAAATGGTGTGAAAATAAAATAAAATGGAAATAAAAATAAAATAAAATAAGATAAAGTGAAGTAAAAATAAATAAAATAACATAAAATAAAATAAAACAAGATAAAATAAATAAAAATAGATAAATAAAAAGCAAGACAAAAATTAAAATTAAAATTAAAAACAAAAACAAATAAATAAATAAAAGAAAAGGAGTGTATATGTACATTCAAATTAATGTTGATTGATTTTTTTTGTGATGTTTTTTTTCTTCTCTTTTTTATTTTTTTATTTTTTTTTAAATAATTTCTTAGTTAATTGTTTTATTAACCGGACAAAATTGAGTGTTGACAAAATGGAAAAAACATAAACCATAGAAAACCAAGAACAATTAAAGAAAGAAGAAAACATAAAATGGAAAGAAAAGGAATGGTAAAAATGTGAGAAGCACGCCACTACAAGGCTAGGCTAGAAGCCATGGCAACCTTGAAGATGAGTGGATGTGTGCCGCCACTTGCTATGCAAGATAAGGCTTAAAAGTATTCATTCCCTAGGGAGGAAACTCTCACAAATGGTTAAGACACAAGCGTGTTTTTACTTCAAAATGTTCAACCCTTTCACATGTTTAGGAGCACCCCTTATATAGAAGAGT
>Ga0214545_1011399_pt1 | contig 12280 bp, 5 predicted proteins | sample CNSS4metaG_FD_160064 | JGI IMG/M metagenome (GOLD analysis project Ga0214545, IMG submission 160064) | Root nodule microbial communities from cowpea collected in UCLA plant growth center, Los Angeles, California, USA - CNSS4 | ecosystem: Host-associated > Plants > Roots > Nodule | place: USA... | reverse complement strand
ATGGAATCAATCTATTTTCTTTACTATTGTTTTTATTTCTTTTTATCATTTAAATTTTATTTCTATCTTTGTTTATCTTAATCCCCTATATTTTTTATTTTATTTGACTAACTCATTTGTATAGTTTTATAAGAACTAATTTGTTAAAAATCAATTCCGTGTTCGTTGGGAGACGACTTTGGGTTACTTTACCCTTACTATTTTGTTGACTACTTTCTTAACAATACTGAAGTTGTTATAAGATAAGTAATATTAATTTGATCGCGTCAACGACAGCGTTATCAATCACCAAAGCCTTGTAGATCACGTACCACTAAAACAAGTAAAGCACCTTTGCTACACATTATCGCTTGGCGTAGCACACGAGGCGCCAGGCGCAATAGGCTTCCAGACCGCCTGGCGAGGGATGCGTATCGCCAAGCGTCAAGCGCCTCTCTGTTGCCACTGTTCTTGCAGGTGTCGCCTGACGGAACACCCCTTGTCGCCAAGCGCCTCGCGTTCTAGTTCTCTTCTGTTTGGTAACTTCCGCCTAGAGGGTCACATACTGCCACTAGGCGCCGCACCAATACTCGCGCAGTACTGGTTCTAGTTTGATTTCAGGTACTGTTGTTCACTCCCTTACTCACATATTCTCCCAACCAATCCAGTCTTTATGTCTTGGCTCAATAAAAACACCTACAATACACTACCACCACCATAATTACTACACCTAGAATTTCTCATTCAAAATCATATCCTTAAAATCCTTATTCACACATAGCCTTAAGTTACTCTTATGCTTTACACCACTACTATGAATTCAACCTCACAATTAATGAGGAATCCTACTAGTAATATTCCAGTCTTAATATAGTTTAATTCATCTCAGGACTTTGATCTATTCCATGGATTAAAATTCAACTTTATCCATCTAATTTCCCCTATAGGCATTTATGAACTCTTACCCCTCATACCATCATTCCATTACAATGATTTAACCATATTGTCTTACAATTCCCCCAAAAATAGAATTTTCCATTTACAATAAGTCATCCATATCCCAATACTTCATAATTAAACATGGGTAACATTTACCCTAAGTTCTAACTTAGACCCATGCTTGTAATATTTCCAGTCCTTAAAATTTGTACCTCACATGTTCCTCATGAGCTTCCCAATCTCCATAGTAAAGCAAACCCGCAAAGCCTGCAACATTGATACAGCGCCTGGCAAACTGAGTGCCGCCAGGCGGTTCCTGTGATTCCAGGAACTAGAACTCCTCTAAGCACCTGCGAACCTTATCCAACCTCTATTGTTCTGGTTTCAATCCATTTACAATTCAATATGCTACATTCACGTGTTTAGATTCAAGGTTCCTTCATAAAATCCTCAATATACAAAATTCCCCTAACATTACCATTTAACATAGTGCGAATTTGAATATCCCCAAATCATCAACCCTAAAATACATGTTCATACAATTTTCACTCAATCGAACCCCCGATTACATATAGTTCATCGAATTTTGGCTTCCAATCGTTTCTAAATAGTTAGTATTGTCTATTCCCCCGAACAGAATCAACCTAGAACCCCAAAACACCAAAAATCGAGTCAAATTGCCTAAAGTTGTCTGGCTGGTGTTCTTCACCGCTAGGCAGTTCACACCAAACCCAAAAACTAGGTGAATCTGTTATGCGTCGCTTGGCGGTCGAGAGCTTACCGCTAGGCAGTTCCTCTTTAGGAACCCATAAATAAGCCAAAATGCATTTGCCATTGCGGTTTCTAGAAAATTTCCAAAAATGCGAAATTCGTATAATTACATGTTATACACATCCAATTGCGCATGCTTTCATACAAATTAAAAGATTCAATTTAAGAAACGGGTTCAGATCCCCTAACCTGGATCCTTTTGATTAAAAATGGAAATTTGGAGAGTTCCCTTGATCACCAATGACCTCCCTTTGATTCTCTTCCAATTCGGTTTCCTTTCCTCACTTAATCCTCACAACAACTCTCAATTTTCGTACTCCTCTCACTATGCAGCAATGGCAAGTGGAGAAATCTCTCCTCTCACCTAAATTTTTCCTTATAATGGTGCCTTAATGATAGATTAATGTGCTAAAACGAAAATGGCATTAAAAGTGGTATAATTGTCATTCAAGGTCCATTATTAGTTGTTTTTCTAGCCCCTTTAGCTGCCTTCACGTGGTTGCTAGGGTTCCTAGCCCTTCTCATCTTTGCCAAAACTAAGTTTAGCAAAAAGAAAGCTTAGTTTGAGTTAACCAAGGTTCGAACCCCTAACCATGCCCATGTCAAATTAATGCACAATCATTCAACCAATTCATGTTTCATGATAATTCTTATAATCCTATGATTATATTGTCACTTAACATGATCAAGCATATTATTAAAAGTAATAATAAATTAAATAACATGCAATTAGCATACATAGGACTCAAACCCAAGTCCTTTCACACAATTAAGTACTCTCAACCATTTAAGCTAGTACTTTTCCACATCATACAAGTCAGAATGAAATGCCATAAAGGCTCCCATTACCCGAATTTATTAATTTATTAATTAATTAAATTCCACGGGTCTTACATCTTTCTCTAATAGATCTTCTCAAAAGATGTTCTACAAGTGGTTCAGGAGGTGCTACTTTAGTCGGTTCATTAACTTCAGTCTTAGGCATATCAACTACATTCTCTACATCTACATTCACATCTCCCCCATGATCAACAATTGTGGCAGGAGGTTCAGGCTCAATAAAGAGTATTTCATTTCTCTCCTTTTGCTACCACCATGTTCCCTTTAGTTTCCATTTTCGATCACCAAAGAAATTATGGTAACATCATCATCAAGTACATGGATAGAGATCAAGCTTAGGTGAATATTCGGGATGTGTCTCACGTTCTTCAAATGCAACTTGTAACCAATGTTAGTCTCCAATCAAATATCTCCAATGCCAACAATCTTGCTTACCCCTTGGTTTCCCATTTTCTTATGCCCAAAGTCACCAACAGTATAGGATGTGAAGTAATCACGATGTGGTGTAACATGAAATAAGGCAGCATAATCAACAACCCATTCATACTCCTGGTTGATGAGATTAATAGTCATCTTCATAAACAATGAAAACTTCATCATGAGACACAACTGCAATAGTGGTTTCATCTTTATCTTCTCTTTTATTGTAATTATTTCCTCTATCCCTTGACTTCTCTCGCTTGAGGAACTAGCAATCTTTAATCACATGTACTGGTTCATTATAATGGAAACATGTGATATTTGTCTTTGGCCTTGACTTCCCTCTTGACTTACTACGATCATTAAATCTTTGAGAATGATCTTTAAATATCTGAGAGCGGTTATTAAATTTATGAGAATTCTTGTACACATCTTCCTCTTGACTCCATAACTAAAGCTTCATTTTGAGAAGAGGAGATAACCTTATTGCTACCCTTCCTTCTAATTTCTTCATTTAAGAGGCTATATTTGACCATGTCAAAAGTAAATTTTCCTTTAGGATCAGAATTACTCAGAGATACCACCAAAGTCTTCCAACTGTCTAGTAATGAGCTAAGCAACAACAATGCTAATAACTCATCATCTAATATAATCTCCATTGTGATCAACTGATTCACCATATTTTGAAAACTACTCAAGTGCTCTGCCATTGAGGAACCATCCTTGTATTTCAAGTTTACTATCTTCCTAATAAGGAATGCCTTATTCAAGGAATTTTTAGACTCAAACAGCTCACTTAATCTCTTCCACAAATAGTAAGCAAGAGTCTCACTTGACACATGATGATAAATAGATTGATTTATCCATTGTCTGATCACACCAATAGTCTTCCTATTTATCTTCTTCCAATCTCCATCAATTTTACCTTTTGGTTTAACACCCTTTTCCTCAATAGGATCATACAAGTCTGCAAAATAAAAAATATTCCATGTGAGATTTCCATATTGAATAATTTGTAGAATCCAATTTAATCATGGTTCCTGCACCATCATTATCTCCCATTTTCAAAACACAAATCAAAGCCCCTAACCTGGCTCTAATGCCAATTGTTGGGAAAATCTTAAAAAAATAACAAATAACCAAGTGCAGAAGCAAAACCTAGATCAAATCTTCCTAAATAAATAATATGCAAAATAATAAAATGCATAAAATAAAGAAGGGAGGAACCAACAAACACCAAAAATTTTAACGTGGGAAAACCTCAATATGGAGGAAATACCTATAAGACCTTGTCCAGTAAAAACTTCCACTAATAAAAATTAACAGGCACACCACAAGTTCTCTTGGAGATTCCAAGGATCAATAGGGCACTATTCTCTTCACCAACAAGGTGGATAACAAACCCCAATGGGAATAGTGAACCTCAATATATGAGAAGATGAATAAAATATTTTCTCCAAGGTAGCTTCTCTACACAAACTTGCACAGGATAAACTCACTGCTCTTTTCTTCTTCTTCACTCTCTCTATGGCTTCTCACTAGAGGCACTCACAACTTCTTTCTCTCTCCTCAAACCTGATGCAAGAGTTGCATATTTAAATTGCATAATGGACCGAGAGTACATAAAAAAATACCTTCTTTTATTTTTCTTAATGAAATAAGTATAGACCCAATAAAATTGGTGACCTACCTGACAATATATGGTATAGTTCATTTTATCAACGTATAAGAAAAGTAGATTATGGGTCTAAATATTGATCCGTATTAAGTATCACCATATTTATATAATAAATACTTAACCTATTTTTTACAAAAAAAAAACTTATATAGTCAATACTTTTTATATAAATTTTTTTATTGAATTGATTAAATTATAATTTCATGTAATTATGATTATTTGAATTAAATTGTCTTAAGCTTAAATAATTACAATAATTTATTTTATTATATTTCAAAAATATGCTCTATCAATATAATGTTATGTGGATGTGTGACTTTATAACATGATACAATGGTCATTTGTAGTTTGAGGGGGAAACAAACAAGGAACTTGGTTTCAATCTTCATAGTTGAATTCTTCGTATGTTTGGGAGATTTCTTTTTATCCAACTTTATGGTTGTAGGTTGATGTGATCAATAGAGGAATACAGAACATGATATATCCAAGATCTAAATAAATGATTAAAATATTCTCACAAATGATACAAATTTCTTCTTGGGTTGCCCAGAAAAGATTGATGTCATCTCTCGAACCAGCGAAGAATCAGGTGCCAACACTAATAGGAGATTACTTACAGAAAATTTCAACTTTCAAATTAATACAAATTAATTATCCCTGGTTTAGATGGTACAAACTCATGATCATTTACATTATTTTGAATGCATGTGTCATATGAACCTATTATAAATCCACATCAACAAATAGAAATATAATTAAAATATAACAAAGGAATGAATTTAAATCTCATTTTAACAACTAATATATGCCATAATATTGATTTAGATTTAAATTCACTATGTTATATGTTAAAGTAACATCACGTTTTATTATAATTTATTTCATATATTTTATCATATCAAATTATATATATATATATATATATATATATATATATATATATATAGGAATTTAATCATACATTTATGATGTTTAGTTTTTCACATACAAAAATATGTTAAAAATATTATATAAGTGACAAAGTTTGTAAATAGGTGAAATAATGTCGATCTTTCAATTCTATTGGTAGATTCATTATTTTGAATGATGTAATTCGATATAATTATCAACAATTAGGAATGATATAACTATTTTATATTATTTATTCACATAAAAATAAAAATAAAAGGAAATGTAATAAAAAATATTATCTATATTATTTTATGACTTTTTCAAAACGCAATACGAGTAAACTCTTCTTTGTACTTATTTTATATTAAATCATATAAAGTTTTATTTATTTTATTTATAAACGCTCAATTATTTCAATCTTCCTAATCAATACCAGATTTTCTCTCTTTCCTCAATTATCAGTTTTATACGTGTCAGACTCAATTATGTTTTATAAATTGCAGAACAGTGCTCATTGAGAAATGAATTTTTCAACACGAGATAGATATGCTAAATGCCGAAAAGCTTTAAGAATAATTGATTAAATGGAGCTATCAATAATAAACAATTAACGACTAAAATCACTTTCCCTTATTAAATTTCACACGAGGAAAGTGCTTTGCGTTATTTTAGTGTGTAGAAGATTTTTATTCATAACATATTAAGATTTTTATTCATAACATATTAACTTCATACTATTTTTAATTGAATTCCAATTTATTGATAAAGTTTTAAGAGATTTAATATGGTCATCCAATCCTCAACTGTCTAAACATTAAGAAACAGACATCTCACTCCTTTTTTAAAAAATTACTTTAAATACAAAAATCAAAATACACAATTTGTAAGAAAATTGTTATGGCAATTTTAAATTAAAAACCCCATTTCAAATTAAAATATCAGTTTCATTGTCCCATATTAATTAATTCGTGATAAAGAAAAATATTGATTGGCTACAATATATGTATATATATATATATATATATATATATATATATATATATATATATATATAAACATAATATAACTTACTTTAATAAAATTTTATATTACTTTTTCTAAAAGTTACATTCTCTCACCATAAAAGTTAGCTTATTATTTATGTTACTATAGTATATACTTTTGGCTTTATATAGGTTTCAGAGGCAACACAAAATTTTCATACTATATATCTTTATATTAGTGCAAAGGTTGGAATTTTTTGATCTTTGAGAAGGACAGGTCAAGGGTCTGAAAGAACTAAATCATATTTAAGAATGAATTTTTTTATTTTATTAAATTGTCAAAATTAATTTTATTTTATATTTTTTTAATATATAATAATGTTAATTCTTTTAATTTTTTTATATATTTTTAATCATTATCATGAGTTTAACGATAAGACTTATCCTTGTTATTTCCTATTTTTCTTATTCTATTATTACTTTTACATATTTCAGATATTGTTATTATGTTGTTCATATATAGAGCACTTACTTGTATTTTGTAATTCATTTTTTTATTTATGTTTATAAATTCATTCATACATTTTTTTTTATGTAATTAAAGCCTCAACTTTTCTCTTTTTCTGAAATTTTAATAATCTGATTTTGAATTTTCTAGTTAACATATTTATATACTTTTATATGAAATAAAAAAGTATAATATATAAAAAAACTACTAAAAACAAGTATATAAAGAATGAGTTAAAAAAATAAAATTTAATTCTGGTTGTCAAAAAATAAACTCGATCGTAAACTTATATTTGGGTGAAGCAATTTTGGAGCTTGGACATTAATATTCAGTTGAAGAGAGTTGCCACATCATTGTCACATCATTTCTACGTCATTTCCACATCATCTGAGTGAATGGGCCAACATTTGAGGCCCAATAGTGGTATTTTTGTAAATTTGAGTGGCAGAATGACATTTTTGTAAATACTAGTGGCCAGGTTGATTTGACCACGCGAAGGGGAGGTCTCTTAGCTCATGCAGCCGCACCATCTTCTTCTCCATTTTCCATTTTAGGTTTTTGAAGCTTTGGAAGGTGAACCATGGAGGCACAAGCTAATTTTTCACGTTTTCCACTTATTTTTGACGTTTTATGAGTCATGGACAACGTCTATTGCTTGTATACACATTTTGTACACCTTGGGTAACATTTATATTGAAGCATTTTCATTTTTGTTGGTTGTTTTCGTTCTAGCCCCTTTCTTTCCTTGCACATTTTCGATTCCTGCACCAATTCAGGTTTTCTGCACCAATTTGCACTCATTTGGATGGTTGAATCACAATTTATGTTGAACCCTAATCCGAATTCCATGAGGAGCTAAGTTTACGTGTTGATTCTTTGTAGATAATGAATTGAAACCTTGAGATTAGTGTTTTGTTTGGTGGAGTTTTATTAATCTCTCCATTTTGAATTTGCGTTTGAGTTTAATGAAGAAACCATTCTGTTTTCGCTTAATTTGCAAAGTGGAATCATTGTGTGTTCATGCTTAGTGAACTGTAGCAGATTCATGAATGTGTGCATTGCTTAATTGCACTTGAGTTCGAGTTAAATTGCGCTTAGTAATTAATTCGAATCTCATGAGAGTTAATATAACCATTTTGATTTGTAATCCGTAATTGGTGGATGTTCATTTGAAGCAAGGAATCAACACTGTTTTTACATTGTTTTTACACATCTGCATTTAAGTCTTCAATTGGGTGTTACATCCGTAAATCTGCCAACCCCCTTCTGTGTTATATTGTTGAGTTCATCTAGAAATTGAAGCTTTGGACGAAAATATTGGTCGTTGGGAGATGACTTGGTTCAACTTTCACATACTACATTTAACTGTTTTAATTTGGTGGGGTACGAACTTTATCACTTAACTTGGTTAAATTGTCTTTTTTATTTCTCACAAGTGTTCTTTAGAACTTTATCTAACACAAGAGGACCTAGCTAGACAACAAGGACTCCAATTAGAAATCTAAATACACTACTATGACCACAAAAGATTCACCTAAAGCACCTTTGACATGCATAATCATATAGACCTACATTCAACCTAAAGAGAAAAATACCTCAAAAAGTGTAAAAATGGAACTTACTCAAAACACACTACTATGATCACTATTTTTTTAAGTTGTCTCAAACATTACATCACTATTTTGTTTATAACAACTTTTTAATAGTATTACGGTGTGTTTGGATTGAGGAGAGAATGTGAAGGAGAGTGAGTGAACAGATATGAGAGGATGGAGAAGAGATTGTGATGTTGTTCGAATTAAGGAAAAGATTATGTATGATGTGATGGATATGATAGATTAAAAAATGTTTTAATTGATAAAATTAGATGATTACCATTTCAAATATAAATAATAAAAGTTATATTAAATAAAATAAAATTATTAAATGATAATAATAATAATAATAATAATATTATTATAACTTTTCATTAGTATTATTTATATTAATTTTATTATTATGATTATTGTCATTATTATTTTATTATTTATATAAAAAATAAAAATTGATTATATATATATATATATATTTATATATATATATATATATAAAAAGAGTTGAATCAATTCTTTTTCTTTTTTTCATTCTTCTTCATAATGTGCATGGAAGATATTTTGGTCAAATGTTTAATGTTAAAGCATATATCCCTTGTATATGTGCATTTTGTGAAGATTAATCTTCATCCATGTTTCCATATCCATTCCAACATATATTTCCAAATCATGTGAAACTAAGGATGGAAATATAGGCCGGCCTGGCCCGTTTAGGCCCTGTCCGTATAAGGCCCGCACAACGCGGGCTGGCCTGCCTCGCCCCGCACACTTTATAGGACTGTAAACACTAACCTGCCCCGCCCCGCACTTGGCCCCTGGGACGCGGGCTGGCCACTTTTTTTTTGTTTAATTTTTATGATAAAACTTTCAATGTTTAAAAATTGGAAAACTTTAAGCAGTTCACAAAATTAAGTAAAGACTTTAGGGAGTTGGATGATAAATTGATAATTCAACATTTTCATCATATTCATATTCATACTATGACATACACAATGTATTCTTTAAATTTTAACACATTAAAAAAATACATAATACTTGTCTTTTCTAGTTATACAAGAATTTGAAACGTTAATACAAGAGTCCATAAAAAAAGTAATTAATATACATAAGTGCAAGTCTTTTTTTTTTAATTTTTATGCGGCCTTGCGGACTGGCTCGCGCGGGCCGCGAGCCAACTCGCGTGGGCTGCGGGCTTATGCGGGTCGGGCCACTACGGGTCTACGGACTCACTACCCTGACTCGCCCCGCTTTCTTTCGCTGGCCTGTGCGGGCCGGCTCGACGGGCCAAACCCTAATTGCCACCCCTATGTGAAACAAACACCCTCCATCCACACAAACTCGCCTTCGGTAACAGTTGATATGCTGAAATAGACACTACCTTATTGAGGAGGAGCTCAATTTTCGCACAAAAACAATAGAATTATATAGCACAAATTTTTTTCTTTTTTATTTTTGTATTTTCACTTTATTTTTATTTTAGATTTTCTTATATAATAATCACCTTTTTGTAACATCATAGTTTTGCTTTATTTAATTGGACAAAATTAGATCTTCACGTATTTTAAAATATTTCCAGTGAAGTTTATAATAAAACAAGAAATACACCTAAGAAACATATATAGTATTTTCAATATGTTGGTTAATATAATAATTAACACATTTTGAAATACAATAATGTTTTTACTGAGAACTTGAGGTGAGCCTTGAGACAGATGGCAAGATCTTGATGACTTGGATAGACCTTGATATGATGACCCTAAGGGTTGAAGCACAAGGAAAGATTCATCTACAAAAGACTCTCTGACACTCAAGTTAATAAGAGAGTTAAGACCTTTTTAATAAGAGAGAATGAGTATATGAGAGTGTGTGTTTTCTCTGAATAATACTATATGTATTTGTAAGATTTTTGAGCCTAGAGGTCCATATGATAAAACTGGTAATGTGATATCAAATAACATTAGTAAAATAATGACCTACCTCAATTAAATGATAATCATAATAATAATGTGTCAATATATGTCTTATACCAACCTCTTACACCAATATTATGTAAATATATGGTATTAAAAAATGTCATAACGTAAACATACTACTGAAATTTTTAATAGTTATCGTTAAATAATATCTCCATATTTAATAGACTTTATTAGGCTACGGATGGCAATGGGGAATGGGGCAGGGCAGGGGACGAATTTTGCTATCACATACTCATTCCTGTAGAAAAAATTCATCCTCATTCTCATACCAAACCTAACGGGTATCAAACCCCAACCCCAACGGGTAACGAGTATAATCTCGTATCCATACTCGTACCCATTTTCTTAATACATTAATATTAATTTTAATTAATTTTTATAAAATAATAAAAAATTACGGTAAAAGAAACATAATATTATCAAATATTCAATATTAGTAGAATGGTTATTTCTTCAATATCAAATACTTTGAAATAAATTATAATTGTTTACATTTTAGATTAGAATACTAAATAAAATTTTAGGAGAACCAAAAAATTTATTAAATTTGCAAACATTAATGAAACCTGGTTGATAAAATTTAAAAATATTTTTTAAAAAATATAAAAGGAAAACAAATATTCAAATTAAAATATATTTTAAATGTTTGTTTACTTCAATATTTTAAATTCTAATGAATTTGTTTTATACACTAATAAAAGTTATAATATATCACATATCAAAATGACGCAAAGAACAAATAATAAACATAATAATAAAATTTTGACATAGATCTTGTATCTTTTGAACTCCAATATATGTTGGATGGTGATAAAAAACTATTCATGACAATTACATTAAATTTTTATATTGTAGTAAATAAAAGTTATTTATACAATTATAGTGAAAAAAATTACAGTATAATTGATAATGAGTTAGAAAATAAAAAATAATTAGATAAAATATACGAAATAGTATTCTACATGATGAAAATAAATAACAAATAAAAATATTAAAAAAATTAACAAATGTGTGTCTTAGAAACAATTTGAGAGACTATTGAAAGAAATCGCATAAAGGAAATAAATGTATAATTAAGGGTATGATAAGATGAAAAATACGTTAGAGATCTAAGAAAAATTTTCAAATATCTAACAAAAGAATTCTTCAAATGAAACAAAAATTAATAGTAATAAGTAAAGAATTTTTTGTATATTACCTAGTAAATGAAAGGTTTATGCTATTAAACACTTAAATTGAGAGTATTAATAACATTCATAAATCTCAAACAAAGTCATAATAACCCATTTAGATAGTGTTGAATGACAATTTACAAAGAAATGATTTTTTTTTAAACTAATGGATAAAAAAATAACTCATTCAAAATCAATATGTTAATGTTTTAATCATTTTTTATTTTTTTTAATTTAAATTAGAGTATAGCGGGTATGGGTATCCACATGTACGAATACTATGATACCCACCCGTTAACATTCGGGTACAAAAAATATCCGTACCCGTTATCCGTAGGTATCCATTTACAATATCCATTTACTACTCGTTGTGGGTTTTATCTGCGGATACCCACGGTACGAATTTTTTTGACATCCCTACGGATAAGTTTCATGACAAACTAAATAATTAAGAGAAATTAAAAATAAAAATTATATATATATATATATATATACACACATATATATATATATATATATATATATATATAT